>VOFI01000496.1_pt1 | contig 132000 bp, 125 predicted proteins | sample 5384131 | NCBI WGS metagenome assembly VOFI01 (sample SAMN12384728, study PRJNA508395) | human gut metagenome | isolation source: healthy gut H | host: Homo sapiens | reverse complement strand
TATGTCGGCAGCCATTTGTAATGGGCTGTACATTGTTACATACAGGGCCAGTTGGCGTGCCAAAGTAGAACGTACCTGTGAATTGTTGGTAGGATTCATTTTGTTACAGCGGGTTTCAAAGATACCCGGAGTGTAGTCCATCGGACCACCTATTAATCGTGTGAAAGGCAAGATGGTAGTATGGTTTACGTTGTTACCGCCAAATGATTCATATTCAGTTCCGCGTGCCGATTCGTTACCGATCAGGTTGGGATAGGTGCGGCATATTCCGGTAGGGCGTACAGCTTCGTGGGCGTTTACCATGATTTTGTAGTCCGCTGCTTTTTTCACCGCATACAGATAGTGGTTATCCATCCATTGTCCATAGTGGTGTTCGCCACGTGGAATAATGTTGCCTACATAGCCACTTTTTACAGAATTATATCCGTTGTCTACCATGAATTGGTATGCCTGGTCCATGTGGCGTTCATAGTTACGTACAGAAGCCGAAGTTTCATGATGCATCATCAGTTTTACGCCTTTGCTTGCAGCGTAGCTTTGAAGTTCTTTCACATTGAAGTCGGGATAGGGAGTTACAAAATCAAACACATAATCTTTGCTTTTTCCGAACCAGTCTTCCCAACCTTCATTCCAGCCTTCTACCAATACTTGGTCGAATCCATGCTCTGCTGCAAAATCAATGTAACGTTTTACGTTGGCAGTGTTGGCAGAGTGTTTGCCGTTAGGTTTTGTTTTGTTGTAATCTGTTTCACCCAGTTTTACACTGGATAAGTCGTCCGTGTAAGCCCATGAGCCTTTTCCCGTAATCATATCCCACCATACGCCGATGTATTTCACAGGCTTGATCCAGGAAGTGTCTGCTATTTTGCAAGGTTCGTTCAGGTTTAACGTAATGCGTGAGGCAAGAATGTTGCGGGCATCATCACTAACGATGACGGTACGCCATGGTGAAGTGCAGGGAGTCTGCATATATCCTTTGTCACCTTGTGCGTCCGGAGTCAGCCATGATTCGAAAATCATGTTCTTGTCATCCAGGTTGAGGTGCATGCAGGCATAGTCTATCAAAGCTGCTTCGTGCAGATTGATGTACAGACCGTCGTCTGTTTTCATCATCAGGGCAGTTTGTACACCGGTGGGGCTGAATGCGGTTTGCGAGGAGTTCTCCGTATAAGCCTTTGAAAACAATCCTCTGATTTCCGACAGGCGGGAAACGGTATAGTCATATTCCTGTGTGTCATAATCTCCCGGAATCCAGTAAGCGGTGTGGTCACCTGCCATGGCAAATTGTGAATGTTCTTCTTTGATCACGAAATAGTTCAAGTTCTTCTGCTGCGGAAATTCATAGCGGAAACCCAGACCGTCGTTGAACAGGCGGAAACGGATGATTATAAATCTGTCATTGGCAGGCTGGTTCAATGTGACCGCCAATTCATTATAATGGTTACGGATTTCTTTTTCTTCTCCCCATACCGGCTGCCATGTTTCATCGTTGGTAGATGTCCGGACATCCTTTATCTCGAAACCGTTATAAAGGTTTGTCTTGATGTCCAGTTTGTCTATGTCTTTTTTATCAGTCCATTCGAAGTCGGTTTTGGCGTTTGCGTCTTCTTTTTTTAATTCCAACCCCAATTTACTGGGTTTGATAACTTCCTTTTGTTTATAGGTCAGTTCATACGTGGGAGTGCCCTGACCATCTAGAGTAAATGTCATCTCCAGATTACCATCCGGAGAGTTCAGTTTTTGTTGTGCATTTGCAATGAATGAGATACAGAGAAATGCGATAAGTGAAAGATTCTTTTTTAAATTCATAATATGTACTGGTATTAAATTATAAGCTTTTACTGGTTGTTTTAAAATTCTAAAACTAGCATTTCACGCCCCGGAAGTGTTAGGTTTTTATTCAAGTCGATATTTTGATCCGTTAAAACATCATGGGCTGATGTTGTTGGAAGTACTTCTTTGTATGGAGTCAGGTTTATGGTTTGCGTTTTGTCTGTTCCATTCATGAGAACCGTTATCGATTTGTTTCCGTATTTTCGTTCATAAACGTAAATCCCTTTGTTGGGAGCGAAGTGTTTCAATCTGCCTTTGGCTATGACTTCATTCCCTTTTCTCCATTGGAGTAATTTCTGCATATAAGTAAAGGCTTCATTTTGCTGCGGAGTACGGTTAGCCTCATTGAAACAGTTGCGTGGGTCATTTTTCCAACCTCCGGGGAAATCACAACGTAACAGACCGTCGCCATTGGCTTTATCTGCAGCCATCAGAATTTCTGTCCCATAATAAATCTGGGGAATGCCACGTGTGGTCAGCAGGAATACAAGTGCTTGTTTGTAGCGGTCAATATTTTGCGTGGCTTCTTCATTTAAATAAAAGCGTGAAGTATCATGGTTATCAAGGAAAACGAGCAGATTCATCGGATCTGCATATACCAAATCCTGAGTAAGATAATCGTAAAGACGATATAATCCGCCGTTCCAGTCAGTTGTTTCTTCGTCAAAGGCTTTGTTCATTTGTTCCATCAGCGGGAAATCCATCACGGTACGGAGATTGGAGTTTCTGGGAGCAGCCAGTCTGCTGTCTTTCTGCCAGAAAGAAACCAGCACATTACTGTTCAACCAAGTTTCACCTACTATGTTGAAATCAGGGTACTCGTCGGTCACGGCTTTACACCATTCTGACATCATGTCGAAATCTGCGTAAGGATGTGTGTCTTGACGGATGCCGTTAATCCCTGCATATTCTATCCACCAGATACTGCTTTGGATCAAATAGCGGGCTACATGGCGGTTGCGTTGGTTCAAGTCGGGCATTGATTCTGTAAACCATCCGTCTACGGCTATCTTGCGTTCATAATCAGAAGCGTGGATATCCTGTACACTCGCTGTTTTATAAGAAGTTTGTGTGTAGTTTCCTTTAAAATTGAACCAGTCTTTGGAAGGCATATCTTTGAAAAGATAGTTTTCGCTGCCACAATGGTTGAAAATCATGTCCATAACAACTTTCATTCCTTTGCTGTGTGCTTGTTCTACCAGCTTGCAGAATTCTTCATTGCTACCTAATCTGCGGTCTACTTGATAATAATCGGTAATGGCATAGCCATGATAGGATCCTTCTTTCATGTCATTTTCCTGTATGGGGTTCAGCCAGATTGCCGTAACTCCCAAGTTGGAGAGATAATCCAGATTATTTTCAATACCTGCGAGGTCGCCTCCGTGACGGGCGAACGGATCGTTACGGTCTACCTTTGCTTCCAACATTTCCGGTACGACATCGTTCGAGGGATTTCCGTTGGCGAAGCGGTCTGGCATAATCAGATATAATACGTCACCCGAGTTGAAGCCTTCCACGTTGGAAGCATCTGCCTTACGCTGTTTTATTTCATATGGCACAACAGTTTGCTTTTTACCTTGTTTCAGTGTAATATGAAAAGTCTGCGGAGTAGCTTCCGATAAATCCATATATAAGATTAAGTAATTGGGATTTTCTTGTTTCACAACATCTTTCAGAAGAATGTCTTTAGAAGAGATGCTTACATCACTGGAGGAAATATTGTCGCCATACAGTAGGATCTGTAGTTCGGGATTCTTCATATCCGCCCACCAGAAGGTTGGGGCTACTTTTTTAATTATGGCTGCGGACACTGTGTGTTGCAAACCGAATAACGCGAGTAATGCCATAAGTGCGAATGTTCTTTTCATAATATATAGAAATTAGTGTTTATATCTTCATTTCATTTGGATGTTGCAAATGTAGGAGTGGAATAGCTGAGATTTGAGTACTAGAATAAAAATATAAATGTTTTATAGACTCAACTTATTGATAATTAGGCGCATTCGTCTTTGATGTATTGCTGAAAATATAAACGTCAATGAAAATATTTTCGTTGAAAAACTTTATTCTAATTACTTATATTTATATATTTGTGAATCTATAATAAGTATATAAGATGAAGAATGTAACCTATTTCTTTATATTGTTTTTGTTGACTTTGACAACTCCTTTGTTTGCTGATAAAAACAGCAATGAAGAAGTGTTGAAAAGGTTGGATCGGGTCATAGATAATAAGACCGCTTGTCATGTGCAGAAGGAAAAAGAGATTGTGGATTTAAAGCAACGTCTTCACCGTTCTAAAGATAATAGGGAGAAATATGAACTTTGCGGTTCTTTGTTTAACGCTTATCTGCATTATCAAGCTGATTCCGCATTGTATTATATTAATGGAAAAATGAATTTGTTGCCTCTGTTGAATCATCCGGAGTTAAAGAATGAGATTGTCATTAACCGTGCCGAGGTGATGGGGGTGATGGGAATGTATAACGAGGCTTTGGAACAATTGGAGCGGGTAGACCCGTTGGAATTGGAACGGGAGACTTTGGCTTATTATTACCGGACCTATCGGGCTTATTATGGTTGGGTGGCCGATTATACCACCAATGATGCCGAAAAAGTGAAATATTTGAAAAAGACCGATGCTTACAGGGATTCTATTCTTATTGCTACTGATCCTTGTGTAGACAGGAGCATTGTATGGGCCGAGAAAAAGATTATTAATGGCAGGTGGATTCTGCTTTGGTTATATTGTCGGACCTATTGAAAGAAACGCCGGATGAACGGCAAAAAGGGTATATTTACTATACTTTATCCGAGGCTTACGATATGCGGGGAGATATTCAGAAAGAAATTTATTATCTGGCCTTGACCGCTATTACAGATTTGAAATCGTCTATTCGTGAATATGCATCCTTACAGAAATTGGCTCAACTGATGTATGAGGTAGGTGATTTGGATCGTGCCTATAAGTATTTGAATTGTTCAATGGAGGATGCGGTAGCTTGTAATGCCCGTTTGCGGTTTATTGAGGTAACGCAGTTCTTTCCTATTATTGATAAAGCATATAAATTGAAAGAAGAGAAAGAGAGGCAGATTTCCCGTACTCTTTTAATCAGTGTCAGTTTACTTTCTTTATTTTTGCTTGCTGCTATTTTTTATCTGTACCGATGGATGAAGAAATTGTCAGTGATGCGCCGTAATCTGAGTCTGGCTAATCAACAGATGCAGGAAGTAAATGCTGAGTTGGCACAGACGGGGAAGATCAAGGAAGTATACATTGCCCGTTATTTGGACAGATGTGTGATTTATCTGGACAAGTTGGAGTTTTATCGTCGTTCTTTGGCGAAACTGGCAATGGCCTCCCGTATAGACGATTTGTTTAAAGCGATTAAATCCGAGCAGTTCATACGAGATGAACGGAAGGATTTTTATAATGAGTTTGATAAGTCTTTCCTGGAGTTATTTCCTCATTTCATTACTTCTTTTAATGAGTTATTGGTAGAGGAAGGAAGAATATATCCCAAATCGGGCGAGTTGCTGACTACGGAATTGCGTATATTTGCTTTGATCCGTCTGGGAGTGACTGATAGTAATCGGATTGCCCATTTCTTGGGGTATTCTTTGGCAACGATTTATAATTATCGCAGCAAGATGCGTAATAAGGCGATAGGAAACAAGGAAACTTTTGAACAGGAAGTGATGAACTTGTAGAGATATGATTACAATAATACCAGCAAATGTAATATAAGTGTATTCACTGTTATTCCGTGCTTCAGTAAGTATTAGCTCTAACCTTGGGAGTTTGGTCGTATTTATTCTAAATGTGGCAAAATGTAATTGTTCCCCAAACGGATAGCATTACTTGTCCAATAACACAATTGATTTTAGAAGATGGATAAGTCCCGCCTTGGACATTGAGGATAGGCAAGTCGAATATCTTTTCAGTTAACTTGGTCTCGAAACTTTCTAATTGTTGAAATTGGAAAGCACCTATTTTGTCCTCGTTATTATTATTTTCTATTTTGTTCAGGTACTTGTCATTTTCTTCATAAACAGCAATGGCAACTTCATAAATTTCAAACCATGTCTTTGAATCTTCGACCATTAAATTCATAAAACAGAGAGTACAGTACCTATGTGAGAGATAAAAATAGCACCACAACTAGTAAACTTCCAATAAGTGTTCAGCGTATCTTCGGAGATGTTTTGGTAGAAAATAGTAACATTGATAGCATATCTATACAGGTAGATAACCATAGGCTGAAAGACAAAATACTATAAATGTAATAGGAGAGATAGAGTATTGCCATAGGTGGCTTATTTCAATATTGCGGCAATGTCGGTAGGTGCGATAAATATCTTTGGAAATCAATGGAGTGGATTCTGTAAATACGACCTCATTTGTCATTTTGATTTCTTTAGGAACGGTTTTTGTCATCGAATCGCTGATGCTATTGAATGCCTGATAAAAATTATTGGACATAGTACTGATTGTTTGGCATAAATAAAAAAGCAGAGAGAGAATGAGAGTTGAATAACTCAAAATAATTCTCTCTCTGCTTGGGAGTAGTTCTACAGAGAGGAGGATATTAAATCCTTATCTCTGTGTGTTTAGACTTTGATTACTGTGCCGGATAGGGAGTCAGGTTTACAGTAATGGTGTCTTCTACTTTTTCATTTGTTGAAGTAGTGATAGTCAATTTCACTTTGACTGGGGTTGCTACAGATACTTTGTTTGCATCACCAGCATTTGCTGTAAGTTTAATATCTTTACCGTTTATATTTGCTGTCAAATATTGGGTATATTTAGCTTCGACTTCGCAAACTACATTTTGAATATCATCTTGTGTTCCAGAAATGTTATCTACACGGTAATAGATGTTCTTGTCATTCTTATCAGCAGCTTTACCATATTTCACAGTTACTATGTTACCACTACCAGAGATGATAGAAATACCAGCAGGCATAACTGTTGTATAGTTTTTGCTTTCAGCAAACATAACTTTGAAGTCAGCAATCGGGAACTGTACGCCTGCATAGGTAACCTTACCACCTGTTAACGTATAAGCCTTGTTAGTTTCCCCTTTTTCAGTTAATGTGATAGTACCGTTGTCACTAACAGCAATCTTGTCAGCATCATCTTCAATAGCTTTGTATCCACTTACAGTTCCAGCAGAGAAAATGTTGGCTTTAGTGATTTCACTAGCATAAACTGTTACAATCTTATTCAAATAGTATGACGGGTTAAATGTATAAGCTGCTGCCAATGTTGCATCGCTTGGCTTTTCAATAGTGAACGGCAAGTTAATAACAGCAATTGTTCTGAAATAATTGAGTGTTCCAATTTTAACAGCTGCAACAACATTTACCTTAGCTGTAAACTCACCACCATTTTCAATGATTTTGGCTAATTGACTACCGTAATTTGTGTTGAAGTTAACTTTGATACCTGCTATTTGGGCTGCTTCAGTTGTTGTTTTACCTTCAGAGTCAACAGTAGCGATATTCTTAACAAGATCGGTTAGATTTTCAGTTTCTATCTTGCCTGTTTCAGCATTTTCATATACCCATTCTACTTGGGGTTCAAGTACCATTTCTTGATATTCAGCATTCCAAACGACACGTTTGTCTGCACCCATGGCATCGAAGTAGGGCTTTAAGTCAGAGATAAATGCTTGTTCAGCAGTTTCAGTCACTTCTGTTACAACATGCTTCTTGCTTACGATAGAAGTAATTTCTTCTGCATCAGGAGTTTTTTCATTAAAGTTCAAGGTTACATTGTCAGATTTAACCTTACCGAAAACATTCATATAATGAACTGTAAAGTAAACATTTCCTGCAGCCTTGTCATTAAGATTGATAGTCATACCATCGAATGATACGCCATAACGGATAGAGTCTGCTTTTGCTTGAGCATTATCAGCCATTGTGATGTATGAATCGAATAGTTGACCTGCCCATTTTTTTTCAGGGACAATTGTTACAGATTCACCTGGCTTAGCATCCACGTATGATGTGAGATAAGTATCACCTTGCTCATTAATCTGGTATTTACCGAATGGAATATTAACATCTTGGGCATCCACCAAACTAAAATTAAAATCACCATTGAATGGAGAGTAAACATTTTCGTTAACAACCAATGACGCTACAGCATTGCTATTGCCGTATGATTCAACTATTTCATCATTAACAGTAATACCTTCTACAGGAATTTCATACAATCCGGTTGTAGAAGCTGCTCTGCTGCTGCTTAATACTCCACTAAAAGGAACTACTTTTCCTAATTTGATAGGCAGTTCTTCACCTTTAGAGTTTACAGCCTTAACGGTTTTTCCTGATTAATCGTAAGAAACCGGGGATATCTGAACTATAATAGAACTGGTAGATTGTCCTACCATATATTCACCTTTGGCAGGTTTTTCTTTAGAACCACCTTCCCATTTCGGCCATGCTGTTCCTTCTTTAGCAATGCTATAAGCAATATTGAAATTGTTTTCCAATACAGTAATCTGAGCCAATCCTTCGTTCAAGGGCAGACGAACAGATTTTTCATTCTTACCGTCTTTGTCACAAACAACCATGATAACGTAGTTGTTAGGATCAGTAGGATCAGCGTAGTAGTAAGGAACATTTGTTGCAGGAGTAGCGCCGGCAAATTCTTCAAATTCTGTACCGTTCCACAAATACCACTTGCCGTTTTCCTTTTTCACTTCAGGTTGAGCATCCTTGCCCGGTTCACCCTGTGCGCCGTCCTGGCCTACAGCTTTAACGGTAGTCTTCTCACCGTTGCATACCCAAAAACCATCTTCCGAGATAGTCCATTCTGTACCTGCAGCACCTGCTTCACCGTCCTTACCGTTGGTAATGGTGTAGCTGCTACCGTCATTGAAAGCAACAGTGAAACCGCCTGTGGCAGGAGTTACAGAAGTAATCCAGTTGGCAGCATTGATTTTTGCTTCCAGGTCTTTGATTTGACCTTCAACGCCATCCACGCGCGAAGTCAGCTCGTCAATGTCATCATCGTAGTCTTTACAAGACACAAATGTTCCTGTTGACGAAACCATTAAGGCTCCGAACAGGATTGCACTTAAAAACTTTTTGTTCATAATAGAAAAACTTTAAATTTATAAATTTAAAAAACTAAAATTGGTTATACATACCATTTATTATAAAAGGACTTAATTGTTTTCCTCCTGTTTCAGCGGATTCCTCTCGTGTGCCACATACTGCCGGGGCGTCATGCCCGTCACTTTTCCGAACGCCACATAGAAAGGGCTTTTCGAACCGAAGCCGCTGCGTACGGGAACTTCCTCTATGGGGCATCGTCCGCTGCGGAGCAGCTCTTTGGCGTATTCCACTCGGTAAGTGTTTACTAGTTCTTTCAGGTTGCAGCCGAAATAGCGGTTCACCACATTACTTAAATAAGTCTGGTTTGTCTCCAGCATCGCACTCAGTGTCTTCAGCGAAAGAGAGGAATCGAGGAATACTTGACGCACTTCCATCAGGTATAATATACCTTTATATATAAGAGCATCTATCCGGCGGACGTCCGTCCGCAACGCAAACTCCTTCTCCCATCGGCGAGAGGCGGCACGATAGAGCAAAGTCTTTTGGCGCACCGAAGTGTAGCGGGTCTTTTTACGTCGCAGAAACAGGTATTCCATTCAATTCTTTTTTCGTTTTTTTATTTGCTTATTTTGTCGATCTCTTACTAAGAGATCGACAAAATAGATGTAATATGCATAAAATCAAATAATTAAATCAATGAGAAGTGAGCTGTTGAGAGAAAGATTAAATAAGAAAAAAGGCTTTTTTTTGCTTTAGATCGTATTTTTTTTAATGAAAAGTGTATTAGTTATCAAAACTTTCCTTATTTTTGCACGAGAATTATATATCTCTTACTAAGAGATCGATAAAAACCTATCTTGTATTTTGTAGTCTAAACAGGTAAAAATCAATTATTTATATCTTCGTTTTATTATATACTTGGGCGCAGGATGTAACTCATGTGTCAGAAATGAGTACCGCTTTGTACTTTATTATATGGCGTATGATTTTTTCTATCGGCATCCAGAATTCATGGAGAAGTTGGAATAATGCTGGACGGAATGAAGATGAATGTGTCAAAACCAAAATGACAGCTTTGAAAAGTTGCAGATAGTAATTATAACGCGTAAAAGGGTCGTATCAAACTCTGTATTGAGTAATGATACGATCCTTTCTTTAGTCTTTTAGGATGCTCAAATTTCAGATTATAAGTTCATGTTTTCAAAAACAAAGTTTTGATACCGCGGAGTGAATTTCAGTTTCGGGAAACAGAACATTGAACGGTGGTGATGGAATGAGCATATATTACTTTCGGGAAACGCTTTACCTCTCTTTGATAATACTTACACAGCCGGCACCGATAATCAGGAATACTCCAGCCAATACCAGCATGTTTACTTCCGGAGCGACACTACCCGGACTGGTAAACATCTTCAGTACGATACCTCCTAAAGAAGCTGCGACAATCTGTGGAACACAAATAGTTCCATTGAATAATCCCAGATAGGTTCCCATATGTCCTCCTGTTAATGCATTGGTCAGAATGGTAAAGGGAAGGGCCAGCATGGCTGCCCATGCGCAACCTATCAGGATGAAGGATGCAAATAAAGCATATTGATTATGGATAAAGAAAATGGAGATGAATCCAATGCCTCCCAATACCAGACTGAGTACGTAGGCAAATTTGCGGTTCTGAATCATCGGGATGATCGTTGCCCAAATAACGGAACCGATGGCTTGGACAGCAAATAAGATCCCGACCCAATCTCCCGCTGTCTGGTATTGTGCGGATTGTGTATCCAGTACCACTCTGGAAACACCGTTTGTCATGGTTGTTATGACCGGTGTGTCGAACACATTCAAAGCAACTGTTCCATTGGTGTAAGTCCACATGAACATGAAGGCTGCCCAGCAGAAAAATTGTACCAGTCCTACTGTCCAAAAGGCTTTGGGAGCCTTGACCAGCAATTTGAACATATTTGTCTTTTCTTTTTTGCTTTCATGGGTGATGCCATGATATGCTGCATATTCTTCGGGAGGAAATTCCTTTACTTTGGCCGAAGTATAGATCACGCATAGAATCAGTATCAATGCGCCGATGTAGAAAGAATAGATGACAGAGTCGGGAATAATACCTTTGGGAGCAATATTACTGATGCCGATGGCGGCAAAAATAAACGGGAAAAGATATCCTGCCAGACTGCCGGCATTACAGAGAAAACTCTGAATGGAGTAAGCCAGTCCTTTTTGTTTTTCATTCACCATATCGCCCACCATCATCTTGAAGGGCTGCATGGCCATATTGATAGAGGTATCAAGGAACATCAGTGATATCAGACCGAATACCATAGCTGCACTGACTGTCATTCCGAAACTACCTGCATTAGGGAGCAGGCACATGACGCAGACAGCAACCAGAGCTCCTGCAAACAGATAGGGGATACGCCGTCCGAAACGCGTCCAAGTGCGGTCACTCAGTGCGCCTATGATGGGTTGGACGATGATTCCTGCCAGCGGAGGTAATATCCAAAAATAGCTTAAACTGTGTGGGTCTGCTCCCAAAGTGGAAAAGATACGGCTGATATTCGCGCTTTGCAAAGCGTAGGCTATCTGCACGCCAAAGAATCCGAAACTAATATTCCATAGTTTCCAGAAACCTAAATCGGGAATTTTTTTCATGGTATGTGTGTTATTGATTATCGTTGGGGTAGGGAGTCACCACAGACAGCCCCAGGCTGTCTGTGGTGGATGGTTAGAATCTGCCGGTGGTGTCAATCATCTCTACCAGCTTTTCATTGAACTTCTTGTTCTTTATCAGTTCTTCCAAAGTGAGATGCATACGATATCTCCAGTAATGTCTTGGATTGGCAGGTACGTTGATACGTTCCGCGTTCACATCGGGATAGCGGATTTCTTCGTCTATTGACAGCCAGTCCTGAAAGGACAGGATGCACAGCAATGACGGACATTCCAGATGGTGGCGTACTATTTCCTCGCAAACCCATCCCGGGGCTGAAACCGGAACTTCTCCCCAGTGTCCCATTACATGGTTGTAGTAGCGGCAGGTCTGTTCATAATCTTCTTCCCACCATCCCCGCAGAGTAGACATGTCATGAGTGGAAATAGTACAGACCGAGCGGTACGGATATTCCCACACGTGACCGAACTCGTGTTTGGGATTCTTGGGCATACGTTGGATTTCCAGGCTGAGTATTTGCAACTGGTCCATTACCCAAGGCACACAGTCGGGAACCATTCCTAAATCCTCTCCGCACACCAGCATAGAAGTGGCTTGTGTCAGGATAGGCAGCTTTTTCATCGCTTCCTGATACCAGAACTGGTTATGGCGTTGGTAATAATAATGATTATACAGACGGTTGAAAGCGTCTTTCTCCTTCCAGTCGAGGCGCCCGAAGATGAAATCATTCTGAACGGCAATTCTTGGATGATACATGGAGGGGTGCTTGCGGTCGGGAACAAATAATACATTGCTTATCAAGGCATATACTCCCTCGCGTATATGGATACTTTCTTCATCTTTCTTATCGGAGAAATAAGCCTCCACTTTGCGTTGGGTATCATATTCCGGGCGCATTTCATAAATGTCATCGTGAGCATGTTGTACGAATGTTTCTTTTACAAAGGCAGCTTTGTCACCAAACATCTTGTTTAGCATCTCTTCGTTGATGAACGGTTTGGTCATGAAGTCCTTTTGGAACGGCAGCCCGTAACTTTGAATTTCGTCTACACTCATAGGCAATGCCGGTACAAACTGTCCCAGCAAACCATGTACCGAATGAGATGGGATTTCCCAGATACGGAAGAAACCAAGAATATGGTCTATGCGGTAAGCTGTGAAATACTCTGCCATTTTGCGGAAACGCTTCTGCCACCATTGGTAGTTGTCTTGTTCCATTACCTCCCAATTATAGGTGGGAAAGCCCCAGTTCTGTCCGTTCACGGAGAATGCGTCGGGCGGCGCGCCTGCCTGACCGTTCATGTTGAAATAATACGGCTCAATCCATGCCTCCACACTGTTGCGGCTGATGCCGATAGGGATATCACCTTTAAAGATAATACCTTTTTCGCGGGCATAGTTTCCTGCATCAAGTAATTGGATATGTAAATGGTACTGTGTGTAGTAGTAAAAGGCGATTTCTTCATAGCAAGAGCTGTCCGGTGCGCATAAGGCTGCTATTTCTTCTGCCTTGTACTCTGTATGCTCAGGCCATTGGCTGAAATCCGGAGTGCCATACAGATCTCTTAGATAGCTGAATGCGGCGTATGGCAGCAGCCAATGTTCATTTTCTTCAAAGAATTTTTTGAATTCGGCCGAAGCCAGCACTTTCCTTCCGGTTTGTTGGAACATCACTTTCAAATAGGAACGTTTGGCATTGTTCACCGCTTCATAATCTATTTGGGGAAGAGCGTTCAATTCTTGCCGGCGGGCTTCAAAAACAGCCAGCGCTTCTTTATCCTTCATCTTACCCAGCTGGTTCAGGTCAATATACATAGGGTGGAATGCATAAATGGAAATGCTGTTGTAGGGATAAGAATCCATCCAGGTATGGGTAATGGTCGTATCGTTGATAGGAAGGATTTGTACAGCTTGCTGGTGGGTCTTTGCCGCCCAGTCTATCAGTTTCTTCAAATCTCCGAAATCTCCTACTCCAAAACTTTTCTCACTGCGGAGAGAAAATACAGGGATAGCTGTTCCCGCCACCTTACGGGCCGATGAAGTGAAATGAACTTCAGTTTCCGGTGTCAGGTAAATTTCTCCTTTTTTAATTCCGGATTATTAAGCATCCGGTTGTCGTGGTTCTCCCATTCCTCTACCTGCTTGCTGTCGGCGTTGCAGGCTACGAACTTATAACTTAGCGGAAACTCCAAAGTAGAAACATTCAGTGTGATGGTCCACTCGTTCGGTTGTATTTCTTCCATCAGGACCGTCTTTTGAATATCCCAATTGCCTAAAGCCGGGCAATCTCCGCTGATAGCCAGCACTTGACGCTTATGATGCAGACAAGGGCATAAGGCCCGGAAAGTAATGCTTCCATCGGCGCTTGCTGTGACTTTTATAGTTGTCTCAGACTGATAATCACCACTGAAGGCGGAACTGTATAAGTAAGATTCAGCCGGAAGGTCTTTCCAGAAATCATTTAATATGTAGTGGCAGTTTTTCTTTTTTCCGGGGCAAAACAAATGAGCCATGGTTCCGCTTTCACGGCGGATGCACTGTCCGTCACGATATACTCCATAGCGGTAGGAAACAGGCACGCATGCAGGGAGGTCCGGCATTTCAGCTTCACCTTCCCAATGTTCCCCGTTTGGAGTGCGAAGGATGATAGGTTCACTATTGTTTCCGTCCAGTATCACCCCCAGTTCTTCTCCCCAGGCTGTACGGTATTCAATTCGAAATGTGAGTTTCATGTTATTATTCGAGTTAAATGGTTTAATGTCCCAAAATTAAGACTTTCTGGCAGAATATCGTCTTTCATCCAATTAATTTATAAGAAAAATGAATGAGGTTATGTTTGTTACCGGCGGTGAACTATTACAATTTCTGCCCATTTCATCGAAAAAAAGAGTCGGTATGAGTATCTGTTTCTTCGGGCATTTAAAGGAGGAAAAATATAAATGGGGTCAGGTTGGTTTTCATTGATAAAAAAGCCCCGATCCAGAGAAAAGCAGGATCGGGGCTACCTCAAATTGTAAGATGTGAGGATGGATTTTGATTAAAAAATAATGAATGAAAAATTACGCGTCTATATTCGCATATGTCGCGTTTTTCTCTATGAACTCGCGGCGTGGAGCTACATCGTCTCCCATCAGCATGGAGAAGATATAGTCTACGTTGGCGGCATTGTCAATTGTTACCTGTTTCAGAATACGCGTTTCAGGGTTCATTGTTGTTTCCCACAGTTGTTCGGGATTCATCTCACCCAAACCTTTGTATCGCTGTGTATGGATTCCGTTTTCTTGTCCGTCACCATATTTTTGAATGAATGCCTGGCGTGCTTCTTCGGTGTAGCAGTATTCACTGATTTTTCCTTTGCTGCATTTATATAATGGCGGATTGGCAATGTACAAATGTCCGTTTTCTATAATTTCCGGCATATAGCGGTAGAACAATGTCATGATAAGGGTGTCGATGTGAGAACCATCGACATCGGCATCGGTCATGATCACCACTTTGTGATAACGCAGCTTGTCGATGTTCGCTTTTTTGCTGTCATCATTTCCGTCCACACCGAAACGGACACCCAGGGCGGTGATGATATTATTGACCTCATCGCTTTCAAAAGCCTTGTGCCACATCGCTTTTTCCACATTCAGGATTTTACCCCTCAAAGGTAGAATTGCCTGGAAGGCACGGCTACGTCCTTGCTTGGCAGAACCACCTGCCGAGTCACCCTCGACCAGGAATAGTTCACATTCCTCCGGATTACGGCTCGAGCAGTCGGCCAGTTTGCCCGGCAGTCCGCCACCGCCCATCGGACTCTTTCTTTGAACAGATTCACGTGCCTTGCGTGCGGCGATACGCGCTGTTGCAGCCAAGATCACTTTGTCAACAATCTGTTTTGCTTCTTTCGGATGTTCTTCCAGATAATATGTAAGCGCTTCGCCTACAGCTTGGTTCACGGCACCACTCACTTCGCTGTTGCCCAGCTTGGTCTTGGTCTGTCCTTCGAACTGCGGCTCGGCTACTTTCACTGAAATGACGGCAATCAAGCCTTCGCGGAAGTCCTCTCCCGAAATCTCGACTTTTGCTTTTTCCAGTGCTTTGGTATCTTCCGCATATTTCTTCAGTACACGGGTTAATGCGCTGCGGAAACCGGCCTCGTGTGTGCCGCCTTCTATTGTATTGATATTGTTTACATACGAATGCAGGCTTTCACGATAGCCTGTATTGTACATGATGGCACATTCAATGGGGGTATTGTTTTTTTCGGTATTCAGATAAATGACATCATTAATCAGCGCTTCGTTGTTACGGTTCAGGAAACGTACAAACTCTTTCACTCCTTCGTCCGAATGGAATATTTCTTTCTTGAAGCTGCCATCTTCTTCTTTGATCCGGCGGTCGGTCAGTGAAATGGTGATACCTTTGTTCAAGTAGGCCAATTCACGCATACGTGCCTGTAGAATGTCAAACTTATATTCGGTAACAGTGAAGATGGTATCATCCGGCCAGAAAGTCTGTTTTGTTCCGGTAATATCAGCTGTTCCTACTTCTTTTACAGAATACAAAGGATGTCCGCAGCTGTATTCCTGCTGGTAGATCTTGCCACCGCGGAATACCTGTGTGGTCATGTGAGTAGACAAGGCGTTCACACAAGAAACACCTACACCGTGCAGACCGCCTGAAACCTTGTAAGAACCTTTGTCGAACTTACCTCCCGCGTGCAGCACGGTCATTACTACTTCCAATGCAGATTTCTTTTCTTTTTCGTGAAAGTCTACCGGGATACCACGGCCATTATCCTGTACGGTAATGGAGTTGTCTTCATTGATGGTGACTTCTATATGATCACAGTAGCCGGCCAATGCCTCGTCGATAGAGTTGTCCACAACCTCGTAAACCAAGTGGTGCAATCCCTTTTCGCTGATGTCTCCGATATACATGGCGGGACGTTTACGTACAGCCTCCAAACCTTCCAATACCTGGATGTTACTGGCCGAGTAATTGTTTTCGCCGTTTATCTTTTCTTCTTCACTCATGTTTGATTCAATTATCTTAAATATTAGCTTTCAAAGATACGAAAAATTGCTGAGACAGGCAGCTTTTATGGACTAAAAAACGTAAAAAAGAGGGGATTGGACAGGTTTGGAATGAGGTCTGTCCGTGAACGCCGGGAAAAGTAGGGGAGTGATGTATTTATTTCGAGGGTAAGTCTTCTGAAGATCAATGGGGCTTCTTTTTCCTTCAAATCCTTCATTGACGCTTAACAGGCTTTTTATCAGCATCTTATCATGTATGATTCTCTTCTAAATCCTTCATGAATGCTTCAGATTCTTCAGGGCTGTTTTCCGCGGAGCGAGGAATTGCGTATTTTTTCGATGTTACGTTTGCAATATGTATTGCTTGTGTTTTATGAAACACATAAAAAGACAAAAGGCCGGATTGAAAAATCCTGCCTATTTTATCTTTTAGTTTAAGACTTTGCTTAAGCGAGTTTGCTAATGTAAGCAGCCAATTTTGACTTCAAGTTAGCGGCTTTGTTCTTGTGTATGATATTGGTCTTAGCAAGCTTGTCCAACATCTTCTGAACGCCCGGATACATTGCAACAGCTTCTGCCTTGTCAGTAGTTGCACGAAGTTTTTTAACAGTGTTACGCATTGTTTTTGCATAATATCTGTTATGAAGTCTTCTCTTCTCTTCCTGTCTGATTCTCTTTAATGATGATTTGTGATTTGCCATTTCGACTAATCTTTAATTTTGTTCTTTTATTATTTTTATTTGTAGCCCGTGGGGGAATCGAACCCCCCTTTCAAGAATGAAAATCTTGCGTCCTAACCGATAGACGAACGGGCCGAGCCTTGATTCTGCCGAGCCTTAGCTTGGCTTGCTTTCGGAGAGTGTTTTTCTCTTTTGCGGTTGCAAAGGTAGGAACTCTTTTTGAATTGACAAAATATTCGGCATATTTTTTTTGTAAATACGTGCATTTTCATCTAAAAAACCTATTTTTGTATGTTCCAACGATGCGTATATTTGTGTGGAAAAGCAAAAAACGTATTGCGGACAACGATTACCTAGTATATAAAAGAGAGAAAGAGTATGCTTCAAAAGACGGTGGGAATTGTACTTCATACCTTAAAATACAATGATACTTCGAATATCGTTGATATTTATACGCGCGAGAATGGCCGTGCTTCTTTTCTTGTGTCTGTTCCCCGTTCACGGAAATCGGCGGTGAAGACGGTATTGTTCCAGCCGCTTTCCATGATAGAGTTTGAAGCGGATTATCGTCCGATGTCCAATTTGTATCGTATAAAAGAAGCGAAGTCGTGGTATCCTTTCCGCACGTTGCCATACGATCCTTATAAATCTTCCATTGCCATGTTCTTGGCGGAATTTCTGTATCGTGCTTTGCGTGAAGAAGCGGAGAACGGGCCGTTGTTTGCTTATTTGGAGCATTCTATCCGGTGGCTGGACGAATGCGACAGAAGTTTCTCCAATTTTCATTTGGTTTTTCTGATGCGTTTTTCACGTTTCCTCGGTCTGTATCCTAATACGGAGGATTATAGGGAAGGATGCTTTTTTGATATGCTGAATGCCTGCTTCGTGTCTGTCCGGCCATTACATGGTGCTTTTTTGAAACCGGAGGAGGCTTCACGTATCAACCTTTTAATGCGTATGAATTATGAAACAATGCATCTTTTTACTATGAGCCGTCTGGAGCGTAACCGCTGTCTGGTTATTATGAATGATTACTATCGTTTGCATCTGCCGGATTTTCCGGTGCTGAAATCGCTGGATGTGCTGAAAGAGTTGTTCTCGTGAAATCCTTTCTATCTGGATGTGTTCATGTTCACGCCTTTTTTTATATTTATCGTTTCACTTTAGTGAGGAAGCTTTAGCACTCTAGTGATGAAGTTTCATCATCCTAGTGAAACAACTTCATCACTAAGGTGAAACGATGAATTAGTCCAGGAAGCAAATGAGTATTCTTCCTGTCTTGAAAGTTAAGATGGAAAGCAGGTGCAATCTTTTGACCACGATATTGTATGACTCATTCTTGTCCTTTAGCATGATGGTCAAGGATATCGGTCCGGTGCGGGTGTTGCGGCGGCTGAAGGTGCTGACAGCGCACTGAAGGAACTACTGTCAGCCTTATGCGCTGTATATCAGATTTTTATTGTGGCTGAACACACTGAAGGATACTTTGAATTCCAGGGTATTGGTGAAGTGAGAATGATAAACGGGGAAGCTGGATAGGGTACTGCATACGTTTGCTTCTTACTGATTTTATAAAAAACGAAACTTCTGCCCGTAAAGATGAATCGGGGCAGAAGTTTCGTTTCTCGAATATGGATTGCCGGAGTATTATCCCAGTAATTCTTTCACTTTAGCCGAGATGGCACGTCCTTCGGCTTTGCCTGCCAACTTTTTGGTGGCGACACCCATGACTTTACCCATATCCTGAGGACCGGCGGCACCCACTTCTGCAATTATTTCTTTCAAAGCGGCTTCCAGTTCTTCGTTACTCATTTGTTTGGGCAGATAGGCTTCAAGCACTGCCACTTGGGCCAGTTCGGCTTCAGCCAAGTCGGCGCGGCCCTGACCTTGGTAAATGGCGGCTGAATCTTTCCCTTGTTTTACCAGTTTCTGCATGATTTTCAATGCAGCGTCATCCGTCAAAGTGTCGTTGGCGCCCGGTGCTGTCTTTGCTTCAAGGAAGAATTTTTTCACATTACGCAAAGTTTCCAGTTTCACTTTGTCCTTGGCTTTCATAGCCTCTTTGATATCGTTGCTGATTACGTCAAATAAATCCATGGTTCTTTTCTATTTTAGTTGTTAAAATGTGATCGTTATTCCGCCGTTTTCGGCATCGTTATTGAATGTTTCCTCTTCTTCGGCTATTGCTTTAGACTGGATACTTTCCAACACAGTTTTGGTACGTTGGAAAGTAGGGGTCGTTTCCACCATACTGATAATGTCATCATTGTCCAGATCCTCCAGGCTGAAGATGTAAATGTTATGGCGTTTCTTCTTGTTGCTGTTCTTGAAGGTGTCTTTGCCGTAGTAATCTCCACGACGTTCATCCTTGCGCTGTTCCTCTTCTTCCAGTTCTTCCAGTTTCTTTTGTTCCTCGATGGTGCGTTTGTTCATCATGTTGTCCATGCCCGGTACATCCTTGATGCCGAAGCCGGTGGCAAGTACGGTGAACTTCACCTGTTCTTCCAGCGACTCGTCGATATAGAGCCCCCATTTGGTTTCCACGTCTTTGCCGAATTTGCTCATGAAGTCATGAACCTCATTCATCTCTTCCATCATCAACTCGCTCTTGGTGCTGAAAGAGATGTTGAACAGGATCTTCTTCGAGTTGAAGATATCGTTGTTGTTCAGCAGCGGGGAATGGAGCGCATCATTGATAGCCTGGCTCACGCGGCTTTCCCCTTTGCCGTATCCCGTACTCATAATGGCTACCCCACCATCTTTTAGTACTGTTTTCACGTCATTGAAGTCCAGGTTGATGGTACCGCGGATAGTGATAATCTCGGCAATACTCTTGGCTGCTATGGATAAAGTGTCATCCGCTTTGCCGAAAGCGTTCATCACGCTGAAGTCCGAATAAATATCACGCAGACGTTCATTGTTGATCACCAGCAAGGCATCTACATGCTGGCTCATTTTCTCCACGCCGTCCAGCGCCTGGTCAATCTTCCGGTTTCCTTCAAAAAGGAACGGAATGGTGACAATACCTACGGTGAGGATATCCATATCTTTGGCTGTCTTGGCAATGATCGGAGCCGCACCGGTTCCGGTACCTCCTCCCATTCCGGCAGTGATAAATACCATTTTACAGCCGTCGTTCAACATTCCTTTTACGTCTTCTATACTTTCTTCGGCTGCTTCACGTGCACGCTCCGGGCGGTTTCCGGCTCCTAATCCTTCTTTTCCCAGTTGCAACTTCACGGGAACGGGGGATTCGGCCAACGCCTGGTTATCTGTGTTGCACACAACAAATGTTACATCGTGTATACCTTCTTTATACATGTGATTTACGGCATTGCCGCCGCCACCTCCCACACCGATTACTTTAATGATAGTCGGGTTTTCTGCCGGGAAATCGAATGGCATTATAGTTTCATCAGACATAATCTTCTATATTATATTAAGGTGATGTAATTCGTTATTATTCTTCCAGAATCCTTCCAAACAAGTCGGTCAGCCGTTTGATCGGATTGTTGGCTTCTTTCAAACTCTTGATTTCTTTTTCCAGGTCGCGTATTTGGTTCAAAGCTTCTGCCACTCCCAGATCGCGTGCTTTGGCCAGTTGCGACAAGGCATTTTTGTATTTGCCTGCCTCTTTCAGCTCTTTTGCGTTTCTTATCAGGCTCTCGCAAGTGGCTTTTCGCAGCTTCTCCTCTTCCTCTGCTTTCTTGGCTGCCGCTGCTATTCTGGCTGCTTCTTCTTTCTCTCTTTTCCTTTTGTCTTCCACATTCTCGCCGCTTTCATCGAAGAGAGGTACTTGGATAGGACGTTCCGGGCGGTAACAGTTCTCTTTCCGGCTCCTAGCAAAGCGATGATTGTATTGCATGTACCATCTTTTTTCAGTTCCATCATGCCACCTTTCAGGCTTAGCTGGCTTTCTTTGGCCATTCTTACCTTTTCTACTTTGGTACGGTTGCTGAATGCTTCCTCCATATTCTTTAGATTTGCAGCACCGCCGGTAATGATAGCTCCTGCCAGCAGTTTGTCTTCATATCCCGAAAGAACAATCTGGTTCCATACATTGGCCAGTATCTCATTGACACGCGCTTCTACGATGTCTTCCAGTAAGTGTGACTCAATACTGCATTTCCCGTCCAGCGAGTAGGTAGGGTTGTCATCTCCGTCTTCCGACTTGTCGGCATAGGCATTGCCGTATTTCTTTTTCAGTTCTTCGGCATCTTCCTCTTCAATCTGCTGGCTGCAAATGTCTTTGGTGATGTTGCTTCCTCCCAGTGGGATGACTGCCAAATGGCGGAGTATGTTGTTTTTGTAGACAGATACAGTAGTCGTATCTGCGCCAAAGTCGATGAACATGCAGCCCGAACGTTTTTCACTGTTGGTCAGTACGGCATTGGCCAGAGCCAACGGTGAGATGATGTAGTCGGCTATTTCGATTCCTGCCTGTTTGAAACATTTGTCAATGTTCTGCTTCACGCTGTGCGGGCGATGATATTAAGGAAACGCCCTTCTATATGATCGCTGGGAACTCCTACAGGATCGGCCAGCAGGTTGATGCCTACTTTATATTCCTGGGGGGCCACTTCCAGTATTTCCTGGTCTATGATGGGGACTTCGCGGTTGCTGTCCATGATGGAGTCAATCAGTTCCTGTGAAATTTTGGTTTCTTCTTCCAGATGACGTACCTCCGTATTACGGATGGTGCGTAGAGATTGTCCTCCGATACCTACATAGACCTTTCCGATAGAAGCCTTTAATGTCGATTCCAGTTTCTTGATAATCGAAGTAAGGCTTTGTGCGGTTTTGTCCAGATTGTAAATCACTCCCTTACGGATAAAATCCGAAGAGTTTTCGCTGGCGAGGGCCAGCACTTGTATGCTTCCGTCCGCATGTTTCTTTCCTGCAATACCTGTGATCTTGGAGGATCCCAGTTCTATTGCTACTATAAAATCTGTTGCTGCCATATCTTACTTCTCTTTTTTAGTACAAATAATCTGATTATTAAATTCCAGACTGATGCGGCTGTACTTGTTCCAGCCTACTTGGTTCAGTCCTTTCTCATAAAAAGTTTTTAGTTTCTCGAACTTTTCCTCATAATTCCGGGCTTGCCTAAGAATATGATATGTTCGCCAACCCGTGGAACCAGTTCCAGTTCTTTGGCTTGTGTCACATTGATCTGCTCTATCTGGGCATCCCATAGCGGATGGGCCTGTAGAAAGACTCCTAAGGTATATAGTTCCTTGACGGCAAAATCACGATCCACGTATCCTGTAACAACAGCTACGTGTGCCGAACTGTTGGGTATCGGCATGATTTTTCCTTTATTGTCAATATAATAGTTGTCTCCGTTGTTTGCCATCACTCTGAGGATGGGGAGGCGCTGTGTCACTTCGATACCTATCTTGCATCCCGGTGTACGGTAACATTCCACATTTTCAATCAAGGGATGTTGGCTGAGTTCTTCTTCCAGCAGGCGGGTGTTGATGTCGCCCATCTTCTTACCCACAGGGGAGAGCTTCTTACCGTTCAGTAAGCGGAGTATCCCTTTCTGGCTGATGAAACCATGGTCTATACTGTCCTTGATAATCAATTCCATACCCTTGCAAACCTGGTCGGCAGGCTTGGTGTTGAAAGCGGTAACGGCTACAATAAGGTAGGCGGTTATCAGCAACAGAAACAGGAGTATGAGAATTTTCTTTATCATTTTTTATTCAGTAATCCGCAGATTTGGGGTACATAGTTATCTATGTCGCCCGCGCCCAGGGTGATTAATACTTCTATATCTTTCTTGCTCAGTACGTCTAGAATTTCTTCTTTCTTGCACATGCTCTTCTCGATGCCCGGACGCAGATGGTCGTAAATCAGTTTGCTGGTGACGCCGGGGATGGGTTGCTCGCGTGCCGGATAGATATCTACCAGGATGACTTCGTCCAACAAGGAAAGGCTGTCGGCGAAATCTTTGTAGAAATCACGGGTACGTGTGTAGAGGTGCGGCTGGAAAACAGCCGTCAGCTTCTTGTCCCGATAGAGGGCACGCATGGAGAGTATGCTTTGTTTTATCTCGGAAGGATGGTGCGCATAGTCGCTCAGGAAAACCACCTTGTCGTTCTTTATCTTGAAATCGAAACGACGGTCTACTCCGCGGAAACTTGCCATACCTCTCTTTATTTCTTCGTCAGTCAATCCGCTCATCTGCGCCAAAGCCATGGCGGCTACCCCGTTCTCAATGTTGATGCTGACGGGGACACCCAACTGTATATTGGGGATATTTCCCAAGGGTGATACGTAATCAAAGAAAATCTCACCGTTCCCAATACGGATATTCTCTGCATGAAAGTCACCCTCTTCTTGGGAATAGGTGTACAGTTTCACACCATTCTGCAAAGCCGGTTGCAGCTCGATGCCTTTACGTACAATCAATGCACCTCCCGGCTGGATGAGTGAGGTATATTTGCGGAAGCTTTCCAGATAAGCCTCTTTGGTTCCGTAGATATCCAGATGGTCGGGATCGGTTGCGGTAATCACCGATATGTAGGGCGAGAGCCAATGGAAAGAACGGTCGAACTCGTCGGCTTCAATAACCATGTATTCACTGCTGTCAGACAACAGCAGGTTGGTGCCGTAATTCTTTGAGATGCCTCCCAAAAAGGCGTTGCATCCTACATGGGATTGGTGTAACAGATGGGCTGTCATGGTAGAAGTGGTGGTCTTACCGTGAGTGCCGGCTACACAAAGTCCTTTTCCTGCATGGGTAAGCATTCCCAATACCTGCGAACGTTTATGTATCTCGAAACCGTTTTCCCGGAAATAGGTAAACTCTTTATGTGTATCGGGGACAGCCGGAGTATAGACAACCAATGTAGTTGCCGGGTCGCGGAATGCATCCGTTATCAGTTCCGTGCTTTCTTCGTAATGGATGGCTGCTCCTTCTTCTATCAGCTTTTCTGTCAGTTCACTGGGCGTACGGTCATATCCGCCTACCTTCTTGCCTTTTGACAGGAAGTAGCGTACCAATGCGCTCATGCCGATACCTCCGGCACCGATGAAATAAACTGATTTTAATGTGTTAACGTCCATTTTCTTTTCTGTATTTATCAGCCAGTTTGAATACCTCCCGGGCAATAACGTTGGCTGAGTCGGTAAAGGCTAATTTAGCAATATTTGTACTTAAACTTTTCAATGTTTCCGGCTGTTTCACGGTTTCAACCGCTTTGTCCAGCAGAGCTTCTTTGGCAGCGGCGTCCTTGATATAGAGTGCTGCGTTTTTATTGACCAGCGCCAGTGCGTTCTTGGTCTGATGATCTTCGGCCACATTAGGTGACGGAACCAGAATGACGGGTTTCTGCAACAAACAGAACTCGGAGATGGAACCTGCTCCGGCACGGCTGATTATTAAATCGGCAGCACTGTATGCGGCGGCCATATCGCTGATAAAATCGGTTACGTGGAGCATTGGTAACTCACCGGCCTGGGCTACTGCGGCGCGTGCTTCGCCGATATATATTTTCCCGGTTTGCCAGATAAACTGCGCGCCGGATGCTTTAATCTTGTCCAAACCTTCCATCACGCAGTTGTTGATGGTGCGTGCTCCCAAGCTTCCTCCTACAATCAGGATTGTTTTCTTGGATGGGTCCAGCCCGAAGGAGCGGATAGCCTCTTCACGGCTGATGTGATGGTTGCGCAGTCCTTGGCGGACAGGGTTTCCGGTCAGGATAATCTTGTCTTTTTCAAAGAAACGTTCCATGCCGTCGTATGCCACGCATATTTTGCAGGCTTTCTTTGCCAATAGTTTGTTGGTTACTCCGGCATAAGAGTTTTGCTCTTGTATCAGTGTCGGAATACCCATCATCCCGGCCATTTTCAAAGTAGGACCGCTGGCATATCCGCCTACACCTACTGCTGCATGTGGCTTGAAATCCTTGATGATTTTACGTGCCAATAGCTGGCTTTTGACCAATTTGAAAAGAACCGAAACATTTTTCAATAAGTTCTTACGGTCGAATCCGGCAACAGGTAATCCTTTTATAGGGTATCCGGCAGCAGGAACGCGTTGCATCTCCATTCTGCCTTCAGCGCCTACGAACAGGATTTCCGCTTCGGGATGTTGTTCCTTGATGGCGTTGGCAATAGAGACTGCGGGGAAAATGTGTCCCCCGGTTCCTCCTCCGCTGATGATGATTCTTAAATTTTCTTCCATAATTCCTTTTTAGTCGAATTATTCGCAAAAGTATAAATAATACTTTTAAAATGAATGGTTTATATTATATTTCTTCTTCCGGCTCCCGCTTCCCGGCTGCATTCAGCATTGCCTTCAAGTCATCGGGCAGCGAGTTCTCCTCCGGCGGGAGGGAAGTGGTGGCATTGTCACCCGACGGAAGTGTGGTAATGGCTTCCTGCATGGCAGCTACCATTTCCTGATGCCGTTCGGTCTTGGCTGCCAGTTCGGCTTCTTTCTGCGCTTGTTGCTCGGCGGCTTTCTGTTCTTCTTTCTCAGCCACGTAGCGGCTGACACTTAATATCATACCGATGTAGGCGCAGTTGATGAGTGTAGAGGTTCCCCCTTTGCTGATAAGCGGCAGGGGTTGTCCGGTGACGGGGAACAGACCTACGGCCACCATCATGTTAAGCATCGCCTGAGATACCAGCAACAGGGCGATGCCCATCACCAGAAAGGCAGGAAAACTTTTTTCACTTCTTCGGGCTATTTTACCCGCCCGCATCAACAGCCAGATGTAGAGAATCACTACAAAGGCGCCTCCCAGCAACCCCAGCTCTTCTATGATTATAGCAAAGATGAAGTCCGAGAATGCTTGTGACAGGAAATCCCGCTGCACACTGTTACCCGGCATCTTTCCTATGATGTTGCTGGAGGCGATAGCAATATTGGCGTGTGCTATCTGGGCGTCCTTGTCTATATCATATTTGGCGGCGGGAACGGCTTCTTTGTCCTCAAAGAAGCCTTTTATACGGTTCTGCCAGGTTTCTACACGGTGCATCATGGGGACTTTGTTCAGTTTGTGTGTGGGCATAATCATCACTATGCCTACAAAAAAAGCCACCATAACTCCGGCTATTCCCATTAACTTGGCCAATTGCTTCCAGGGTACCCGGCCGATCACCATCATTAAAAAGACTACTCCGAAAAGCAGTGCTGCGGTAGAGCCGTTTTCGGGAGCAATCAGAATGAAAACAATTCCGGTGATCCACATGATATATTTAAATGCTTTCGGATTGGCATTGTCTTCTTCCTGAAACTTGGATAGAATAAATGCGGTGACAATAATCACGGCCATTTTTGCCAGTTCGGAAGGCTGGAACTGGATACCGAAGAAAGTCATCCAACGGGCTGCACCATTGACACGGTCTCCGGTAATCAATCCCATACCCATTACAAATATCAGCAATAATGTCGATAGGGGTAGCAGGAAGACGGGAAACACACGGAAATATTTGTAGGGAATGTTATGTACCAGTACCACAATGCACACACCTACCATCAGGATGACACTGTGCTGGGTGATAGGTCCCCAATGATCCCCACTTTTGTAGGTAAGCGTGCTGGCGGCACTAAATACCTCGACGATAGAGATCAGACAAAGAAACAGGAAAATAATCCAGATTACTTTGTCGCCCTTGAACAAGTCTTTTATCAGATCCATTATCTATATACCTTAATACTATATTACAGGTTTCTTACACATTCCTTGAACTGCTCGCCACGGTCTTCGTAACTTTTGAAAAGGTCGAAGCTAGCGCAGCATGGACTTAATAATACGGTTTCGCCTTTCTTGGCCATCCGGTAAGCAGCGTCTACGGCATCCTTCATGCTTTGTACATCGGCTACAGGCAGGCCGAACTTGTCAAAGAAATCATGCAATTTCTCATTGTACAATCCCATGTAGATCAATCCGGTACATTTTTCTTTTACCAAGTCGGCAATTTCGTTATAGTCGTTGCCTTTGTCTTTCCCGCCTAATATCAGGATGGTTTTGGTTTTCATGCTTTGCAAAGCATACCAGCAGGAATTCACATTGGTAGCCTTGGAGTCATTGATATAATCCACCCCTCTTACCCGGCAGACTTTTTCAAGGCGGTGTTCCACTCCCTTGAAATCACCCAAGGCCTCGCGGATACACTCTTTGCGGATACCCGCCAGGTTGGCAGAGATACCGGCCGCCATGGAGTTGAACAGATTATGGGTTCCGGTCAGCGCCAGTTCCTCCTGTTCCATGTTGAAAGCGATTGGTTCTGTAAAATAAACCTTGTCCTGTTCCACATATGCGGCGGTTCCTTCCTCTTTCCTTTCGGCAAAGGGTAGTAATGGCCATGAATGCCATATTTGTGTAATTCACGCTGGATGATGGGGTCATCGTTCCAGAAGATGAAGGCATCGTCCGGGGTCTGGTTCTGGATAATGCGGAATTTGGCATCCACATAGTTTTGCATCTGGTGGTCGTAACGGTCCAGATGATCCGGCGTGATGTTCATCAATACGGCAATGTTGGCATGGAACTTGTACATGTTGTCCAATTGGAAACTGCTTAACTCGATCACATAATAATCATAGTTGCATTCTGCTACCTGATATGCCAGACTTTGGCCGATATTTCCGGCTAGTCCCACATTCATACCTGCTTTCTTGAAGATATGATAAATCAGCGAAGTAGTTGTTGTTTTTCCATTACTTCCTGTAATGCAAATCATTTTGGCATTGGTATAACGTCCCGCAAATTCTATTTCGGAGATGATAGGGGTGCCTTGTGACTTTAACTTAAGAATCATCGGGGCATCATTCGGAATACCCGGACTTTTGATTACTTCATCCGCATTCAGAATGAGAGATTCGGTATGTTTGCCTTCTTCCCATTCGATGCCTCGCTCGTTCAGCATGTTTTTGTATGTGTCCTTAATCGTGGACATGTCTGAAACGAAGGTGTCGAAACCTTGTTTCTTTGCCAGAACGGCTGCTCCCGCACCGCTTTCTCCGGCTCCTAGTATGACAATTCTTTTAGCCATAATCTTCGTTTATCTTATCTTATCTTTAATGTAATAATCGTAATTGCAGCGAGTACGATGGTGACAATCCAGAAGCGTACCGTGATTTTTGACTCATGGAATACGCTGTTGGGTTTCATGAACAGATAACTGCAATTGGGGTCTAACTGTGCTAATGTAGTGCGGAAATGGTCGTGGATAGGGGCACGTTTGAATACGCGTTGCAAATGTCCTTTCTTTTTTCCGCTTTTGAAATATCTCACCTGTAGAATGACCGAAAGGTTTTCTACCAAGAAGATTCCACAGAGAATAGGTATAAGCAACTCTTTATGAATGATGATTGCAAATACCGCTATGATACCACCAATGGTCAAGCTGCCGGTATCGCCCATAAATACTTGGGCGGGAAAAGCATTGTACCAAAGGAAACCGATCAGTGCGCCGATGAAGGAGCAGATAAAGATTACCAGTTCTTCACTGCCGGGAATGTACATGATATTAAGGTATCCTGCATATTCGATGTGGCTGGATACGTATGCCAATATGCCTAAGGTAAGACCGATGATAGCAGAATTTCCGGCTGCCATCCCGTCCATCCCGTCATTCAGGTTGGCACCGTTAGATACGGCAGTAACTACGAAGATGGTAACTAATACGAAAATAATCCAACCTACAGCCTGGGCATTGTCTCCCAGAAAACCTACGAAATCAGCATAATCCAAATTGTTGTTCTTGAAGAAAGGAATCGTAGTTTTGGTGGACTTCTGATCTTGTTCCTTGTGCACCACTTCCACAATTTCTCCTCCTCTTTGTATTTCTACGTTCTCACGGATAACCACGCTCGGACTTAAATATAAGGTGAGTCCCACAATGAGTCCCAAACCTACTTGGCCGATGATCTTGAATTTGCCGTGCAACCCTTCTTTGTCTTTACGGAAGACCTTGATATAGTCGTCCAAAAAGCCTAACGTACCCAGCCAAATGGTGGTAATCAACATTAATATCATGTAAATATTATGCAGCTTCCCCAACAAGAGGCAAGGTATGAGAATTGCGACAATAATAATTATACCTCCCATCGTCGGCACACCAACTTTTTTCACATTAAAAGGGTCTATAGATGCGTCACGTTGGGTTTCGGTTATTTGTTTACGTTTGAGCAGGTTGATGAAATATTCACCGAAGATAGCTGAGATCAACAATGATAAAATGATTGCCATCAATGAACGGAATGAAACGTAACCGAACATACCGGCTCCGGGAAAATCGAACTTTTCTAAATATTGAAATAAATAATATAACATCTTTTGGTTGGTTTATTCATTAGCAAAAATATCTCTTAATACTTCTTTATCGTCGAAATGGTGCTTTATACCTTTGATTTCCTGATAATTTTCGTGTCCTTTCCCGGCAACTAAAATGACATCTTTAGCTTGGGCCAGCATACAAGCTGTACGGATCGCTTCTTTACGGTCGGCTATGCTTATCACTTTACGCATATCCTCTTTAGTCAGCCCTGCCAGCATATCATTGATGATTTCCTGCGGCTCTTCAAAACGGGGATTGTCAGAGGTGATAATGACTTTATCGCTTTGCTTTACCGCTTCTTGTGCCATCAAGGGGCGTTTGCCTTTATCGCGGTTGCCGCCGGCGCCTACTACCGTAATTACATGACCTTTGCCATTCAGGACCTCGTGAATGGCATTCAGCACATTTTCCAAGGCATCCGGAGTATGGGCATAGTCCACAATGGCGGTGTATCCCTTGGGTGAGCGCAGTGAGTCAAAACGCCCGGCAACGGGGCGAAGAGTACTCAATGCCAGCAATACCTCTTCTGTCTTTTTCCCAAGCAGGCAGGCTGCTCCATAGACTGCCAGCAGGTTGGAAGCATTGAAACGTCCGATGAACTGTACATTGACTTCCACATTATTTATATCAAGCAGCATTCCTTCGAATCCATCTTCCAGTACTTTTCCTTTAAAATCACTCAAGCTGCGCAACGAATAGGTGTGTACCTTTGCTTTGGTATTTTGAGTCATGACCAATCCGTTTTTGTCATCCAGATTGGTTAAGGCAAAGGCTGTTTTAGGCAAACCGTCAAAGAATGCTTTTTTGGCTTTCAGATAGTTCTCTACAGTTTTATGGTAGTCCAGATGGTCACGGGTAAGGTTGGTAAATATACCGCCTGCGAATTTTAAACCACCGATCCGTTTTTGTGCTACAGAATGTGAGCTTACTTCCATAAAGGCATATTTGCATCCTTCATCTGCCATGCGCCCCAGCAGTTTGTTTAGTGTAATAGGGTCAGGGGTGGTATGGTCAGTTGGAATGGCTTCCTCATCTATATAATTGCATACAGTGGAAATGAGTCCTGTCTTATATCCGAATTTACGGAACATATTATATAATAAGGTGGCAATAGTCGTTTTTCCGTTGGTGCCTGTAACACCGACCAGTTCCAATTTCGAGGTGGGGTCGCCGTAAAACGTAGTTGCCAGTTTCCCGACAACGTCTTCCGTATCGTTCACTTTGATGTAGGTAACATTCTCAATCAATGTCTCAGGAAGATTCTCACATACCACTGTACGGGCTCCTTTTTCTATTGCTTTTTGAATATAAGTGTGTCCGTCAGTCTGCGTTCCTTTTACAGCAACGAAAATATGACCGGGCTCTATCAGGCGCGAGTCCATGTTTATTCCCGAAATTTCTTGGGATGCATCACCTATGATTTCATTGACTGTTATTCCTTTAATAATCTTTTCCAGTTTCATATTCTTCCTGTTACACTGTTAATTTAATCGTAATTGTATGGTTTGTCCTTTGCGCAAAGTGTTGCCGGCCGGGATACTTTGTGACTTCACTTTACCGATGCCGGTAATGCGGGCTTTCAATCCCATGCTTTCAAGCAGATAGACAGCATCCTTTGCGCCCATACCAATAACACTTGGTACAAGTTTATTGTTAATGTCTTTTTTGTTGAATAATACATTGTCCGGATTACTAGTCACATTTCCCCATACCGGTTTGCCTTCGGTTGATTGTTCCGAAACTCCGGATGAATTTACATTTATCCGGTTCAGTACATAATGTGCCGCACTTATATCCCCGTTTTTCACATCCGGAATAAGGATAGAAGTTGAGTCTTTTGCCTCTTTCAAATCTTGTGCCAGATGTTTGGCAAATACGCGTTCAGCAATTTTACTGAACACGCTGCCGGCCATCAGACCACCCGAGGCGGGGAGTCCAGGTTTCTGGATGGCTACAATGCAACTGTATTTAGGCGCTTCTGAAGGAAAATATCCACAGAAACTTACCAAATAACGGCGTGTGCCATTCGTGTACCCGGCTTTCCCTTGTGAAACCTGTGCAGTACCGGTTTTCCCGGATACATGGAATTGCTTGGATCCTGCTTTCTTTCCCAGTCCTTCGCTGACGACTTTTTCCAAAATCGTTTGTATCTCGCTGATAGCCTTGGGGGAAGCGATGGCCGGGTTGAGTATTTCAGGAGCAATATCTTCCACTACCTGCCCGTCTTTGACTATTGATTTCACAAAACGGGGCTTGACCATTACTCCGTTATTGGCTATAGCATTATAAAATGCCAGTGTATTGATGGGGGGAATTTGGGTTTCATAGCCAATAGACATCCATGCCAGTGCAGTACGTGACCAATTGCTCAAGTCTTTGTTGGGGATGCGGATGTTCGGCTTGCCGGCACCGGGAATATCGAGATCTAACGGAGTGGCAATGCCTACTCGATGCAGTCCGCGTACAAACTTTTCCGGATTATCATGATAATGATCATCGATCAACCGTGATACACCGATGTTTGAGGACACCATCAATGATTTTGTTGTGTTGATAGTGCCGTAGCCTCCACGATGCCAGTTATGATCTTTCATATAGCGGCCGTGCATCATATAGACCCCGTTACCGGTTTCCACCACCGTTTCCGGAGTGATGACTCCGTCGTCCAGCGCTACCAGTATGGATGCGGTTTTGAAAGTAGAGCCTGGCTCCATCATGTCTGAGATGGCGTTATTGCGTATTTCTCTGTAAATGCCGTCATTGCATTTGGTCATGTTGACGATAGCTTTGATGTCTCCCGTCTGCACTTCCATCAGAATGGCAACGCCTACAGTAGCGTTGATTTCTTTCAATTCATCCACCAATGCTTTTTCTGCGATGTCTTGCATACCTACATCAATGGTCGTAATGATATCACAGCCATCTACAGGAGGAATATCTACAATGTTCAGGTATTTGTTCATTACCTTTTGACGGTGAGTGATACCGTTTCTGCCTTTTAATATGGAATCGTATGAAAGTTCCAACCCGTTCTTTGCACCTTGTTCTATATCTGGATACATATCTCCTAATGTACGCATTGCCAGTGAACCAAAAGGTTTTTTCCGTTGATTGAATGCCTGTTCATGGAATCCGCCTTTGTATTTGTTCAGGTTAAATACGGGCAGACGTTTTGCTTCTTTATATTGTATATAAGAAATGCGTTTGGGGTAGAGCAACCAACTGCGGCTCTCTTTTTTTCTTCCGTTTTTGATGTGCTGTTTGAAAAAGGCGGCACTTTTATCAGGGAATATTTCATGTAACCCTTTGCAGATTGTGTCAAGGTTTGCATAAAGAACTGAGTCTTTGATATGTTGTAGCTTCAGCCGTTTCTTTTCCTCTTCTTCGGTTTCGCCCTTCCTTTTATTTATCATGAAGTCCATGTAAATCTTATATTCGGGAAGGCTGCTTGCCATCAGCTGGCCGTCGGATGAGATGATGTTGCCACGGGTAGGACGTACGGTGACGTTTTCTTTTACAAAACGGTCGGCTACGTCTTTCCAGTATTGACGCTCGGCAAACATGATGACGCCGGCTTTGCAGATAATGGCAATGCCTATCAACACCATGACCAGGATGATGAAGGAGAAGCGGAGCATTATGTTTTTTTGGTTGGGCATCATGGGCTTAGTCTTTCTTTATTAAATAAGGACGGTTGGTAGCCGTTTGCAAGGGGCTGTCTTCCGTCGAAATATATTCTTCAATACGTGACTGGCGGCTCTTTTCCATCAGTTCGGAAGAGCGTGTCAATGCATCGTATTTGATATCGATCAAATCTTTTTTCAACTTGTCAATTTCAATGAGTTCCTGTTGGCTGCTATAACGGTTGTCTATGTATAGTACAGTCAGGATCATGATGAGAATCAGCAAACGGGTCTGTCTTTTGAAAAAGTCGTTCGCAAGGATATCTCCTCCTAATATGCTGCGGATAGACATATGCTTGGGCGAAGCAGATTGTCCGTCTTTGGGTTGTTGTGTATTTTGTTTCAGTTCTTCTTCCATCTCGTTATCTCTTTTCTGCAATTCTCAACTTGGCGCTTCGGGAGCGCGGATTGCGTGTCACTTCTTCGTTGCCGGCAACAATAACTTTGTTGTTGACTAGTTTGAAAGGTGTCTGTACATTACCAAAGAAATCTTGTTCGGCCTTGCCTTCTATGTTTCCGGTTTTCATGATATTCTTTACCATGCGGTCTTCTAAAGAGTGATAGGTGATTACTACCAGTCTGCCTCCCGGTTTCAGTGCCTTGGTTGCTGCATAAAGCATTTCTTTCAATGCTTCCATTTCCTGATTTACCTCTATGCGTAAAGCTTGGAACACCTTTGCGAGCTCTTTCTTTTCACGTTCCCGCCCGAAAAGCGGTTTGATGACGTCGAGGAAATCACCGATGGTGACAATTTGTTTTACACCTCGTGCTTTAACGATGGCTGATGCCAGTTTGCGGCTGTTCTTCAATTCACCATATAAATAGAAAATATTAGCCAAACGTTCTTCGTCATAGGTGTTCACTACATCAGCAGCTGTCATACCTGCGCGTTTGTTCATCCGCATGTCTAATTTGCCCTCGAAGCGGAATGAGAATCCACGTTCGGAGTCGTCAAAGTGATGTGAGGAAACGCCCAGATCGGCCAAAATGGCATCCACCCCTTCCACGCCATAATAACGTAGGAAGTTGGGAAGGTAGCGGAAGTTACTACGCACAAAAGTGAAGCGGCTGTCGCTTACAATATTCTTCTCGGCATCTTCATCTTGGTCAAAACTATATAGATGCGCGGTGCTACCCAGCCGGCTTAGAATTTCCTTGGAATGTCCTCCGCCGCCGAAAGTGGCATCTACATAAATACCTCCGGGTTGGATGTTCATTCCGTCTACGCTCTCGTTTAATAATACCGGTACATGATATATCTGTTTTGCTTCACTCATTCTATTTCTACGTTGTTATTAGTTCCCATAATCTCTTCCAATTCTTTTCCAAAGTCCTCCGGTGTGATGAAGGGTTTGTCTGCTATTTCTTTAGACCAGATTTCTATAGTGTCGTCCAATCCGATAAAACGTACATCTTGCTGTATTTTAGCTAATTTCAAATATCGTTTTGGAATCAGAAAGCGCCCGTTTCCATCCAATGTGATAACTTCTACATCCGAAACGAACTGACGGAAAATCATTTGGTGTCTGGAATTCCAGCGATTGAGTTTGCAACGTAGTTCGTTCATTTGTTCGTTCCACACATTTTCAGGGTAAAGTACCAGGCAGTCTTGGTAGGTGTCTTTGCGTAAAATCAGGCACTCCTGGGAGGCAGCTTGTAGCTGCTTCCTGAATACGGCAGGCAGGAACACTCTGCCTTTTGCATCCGTCTTTGCTTCAGAATTCCCAAGAAATCGCATGTTTACACCTTATTATATTGTTCAAGGTGTAAAATTACACAATTCCCCACAATTCCCCACAATATTTTAAGAAAATATTTCGAGAAGTTTTCAACAGGCTGTTAATGTAGCTAGTAGCTTGGTAAACAGGAGGTTTAAAATTAATAATTTTATGATAAAAAATAATGGAAAGGGCAGCTTCTCGGAGGTTGAAAAACGGAACCAAACTATTGCACATTCGTTTTTGTTTTGCGCAAAAATGAAAGAATTTGTATAGTTTCATACACAAAAACTCTTAATTTCTTTAGAGATTAAGAGTTTTTTCTGTCATAAATTGCCAATATAAAAAAAGATAAGTTACTTTTGCATGGAAAAGAACGTTTGCAAAATGACTGACGACTCTATATTTTTAATCGACATAGAAAAGATATTGAAAACGAAAGCCGGGAAAAAATATAAATATATTCCCCGTTTTGTCGTTTCGTACCTGAAGCATATCGTGCATCAGGATGAACTGAATGTCTTTTTAAAAGACTCCAAAAATAAAGTCGGAGTTGACTTTCTGGAAGCTTGTATGGAGTTCCTGGATGCAAAAGTGGAGATAAAAGGTTTGGAAAACTTGCCTGAAAACGGTAAATGCACTTTTGTCAGCAATCACCCGCTGGGGGGACAGGATGGAGTTGCTTTGGGGTATATATTGGGAAAACATTACAATGGTAATGTACGCTATTTGGTCAATGATTTGTTGATGAATTTGCATGGTTTGGCTCCTTTATGTATTCCTATCAATAAAACAGGCTCGCAATCCAGGGATTTCCCGAAGATGGTAGAGGCAGGGTTTGCCTCGGATAATCATATCATTATGTTTCCTGCGGGGTTATGTTCCCGTAGACAGGGTGGGGAAATCAAGGATTTGGAATGGAAAAAGACATTTGTCACTAAAAGTATTGAAACGCATCGTGATGTGGTACCTTTGCACTTTGAGGGCCGGAACTCAGACTTTTTTTATAATTTGGCAAATATATGTAAGGCACTTGGCATTAAGTTTAATATTGCTATGCTTTACTTGGCAGATGAAATGTTGAAAAATCGTCATAAAACCTTTACCTTGACCATTGGAAAACCCATTCCTTGGCAAACTTTCGACAAGACAAAGACCCCGGCTCAGTGGGCGCAGTTTGTAAAAGATGTAGTCTACAAGCTATAATAGACAAAAGAGAGAAAAAAGATATGGAAGAAATTATTGCACCGATTAGCAAAGAGATTCTGAAGGCGGAACTTTCCGAGGATAAACGCCTGAGGTTTACGAATAAAAGTCATAATGAAATTTACGTCATAACGTATCAGGATTCGCCCAATGTGATGAAGGAGATTGGCCGGTTGAGAGAAATAGCCTTTCGTGCTGCAGGTGGCGGAACAGGAAAGGCGATGGATATCGATGAATATGACGTGATGGAAAATCCATATAAGCAATTAGTTGTATGGAATCCTGAAGCGGAGGAGATTTTGGGAGGTTATCGTTATCTTTTGGGGGATGAGGTGCAATTTGATGAACATGGGAAGCCTGTGCTGGCTACTGCTCACATGTTTAATTTCTCGGAAGTTTTTTTGAAAGAATATTTGCCTTACACGGTGGAGTTGGGACGCTCATTTGTTACATTGGAATATCAGTCAACCCGTGCCGGTTCCAAGGGATTGTTTGCTTTGGATAATTTGTGGGATGGTTTGGGCGCATTAACCGTGATTAAGCCTAATGTGAAATATTTTTTTGGTAAGATGACTATGTATCCTAGTTATCATCGTCAGGGGCGTGACATGATATTATACTTCCTGAATAAACATTTCGGTGATAAAGATAAATTGATAACTCCGATGAAACCGCTGGAAATAGAAACAGATAAGAAAATGTTGGAAAATCTTTTCTGTTATGATTCCTTTAAAGAAGATTACAAGATCTTGAATACGGAAGTGCGTAAGCTGGGGTATAATATTCCTCCTTTGGTCAATGCATATATGAGTCTGTCTCCTACAATGCGTATGTTTGGAACAGCGATTAATTATGGATTCGGAGATGTGGAGGAAACCGGAATTCTGATTGCAGTCAATGAAATTCTGGAAGACAAACGGGTACGTCATATCGAATCGTTTGTAAAGCAACATCCTGAAGCTATGAAAATAACTTCAGGCGCTCATCCCATACTGACCAAATAATCGGACTAATAGTAGTATTTGGGGAAACATTGTCAGGTGCAGATAAAATTTACAGGATTCATCTTGCTCGCATCTGACAATGTTTTTATTATACTGCCGGCAGACTGTTGCCTTTGATTTTCCGGTAGAGGTCGAGCGCATATACGTCTGTCATGCCCGATATGTAATCCAGCACGGCTTGAATTTTTCCATATAAAGTAGGTGCGTTGACATTGTACTGTCCGGATATGCGGTTGATAAGTAGTTGTGAATACGCTTTGTCCGGAGAGCGCACTGCATTAATCATCAGGTCAATCAAGGTACTGATAACCCTGAATCCTGCCAATTCTATGTCCAGCACATCGCTGGAACGATATATTCTTTGAAAGGCAATTGCAGAACAATTGTCATAGGCCTCTTTCAATGGACTGCAAATGTGCATTATCAGGGTGCCTTCAAATTCCCCGGTCAATATCTTTTCTTCATTTTCAGTAAATACTCGTGTGCATTCCTTTATCAGTGCGCCTATGACCGAAGAACGTAAATAAGCTATCTGTTCATTGACGTCTGTTACAATCCGGCAAACTTCTTCAATGCGTTTTCTTCTTTTCTCATCAAAGAACTGCATATACAGTCCTTTGGTTTCATCATGTGTCAGAAGTTTTAATTTATGTGCGTCTTCTATGTCCATCATCTGATAACAAATATCATCTGCGGCTTCTACCAGGTAGACCAACGGATGGCGTGCGTAGCGTAAAGGCTCATCCGGTTTGCTGAGCCGGATAATCCCTAATTCTCCGGCTATTTTCTGATAATCAGCCTCTTCGCTTAAGAAGAAGCCGAATTTTGATTTCTTTCCTGCCAATTGTGAGGAAAAAGGGTATTTTACGATGGATGCCAGTGTGGAGTAGGTCATCACGAACCCTCCTTTCCGTCTTCCTTCAAACTGGTGGGTGAGGATGCGGAATGCATTGGCATTTCCTTCGAAGTGGGTTAAATCATCCCATTCCATCGGTGAAAGTTCTTTTTTCAATGCCATTCCTTGTCCTTCCGAGAAGTAAGTTGAAATGGCTTTTTCCCCCGAATGACCGAAAGGAGGATTTCCCAGATCGTGTGCCAGACATGCGGCTGAAACGATGGAACCTATTTCCGATATATGGGAGTCGGCCAAGGCTGGGTGCTTCTTCAGAAGCTGGCTGGCGACATCGTTTCCTAAAGAACGCCCCACACAAGAAACCTCAAGGCTGTGAGTCAACCGGTTGTGTACAAATACGCTACCCGGTAAAGGAAATACTTGAGTTTTGTTTTGCAAACGACGGAAAGGTGCTGAGAAGATGAGACGGTCATAATCGCGTTGGAATTCGGTACGGTCATCTTTACGGGCCTCGTGTAGTTCTTCCATGCCGAAGCGTTTATTTGATATTAATTGTTTCCAGTTCATAATTCAGGCTTTATCTGTTTGCAAAAGTAAGAAACTTCCGTTTAAAAAACTGTAAACGCTTAGATAAATCCATCTAAATGTGTAAATTCGCACCTTATTAATCATGTGGCAATGTGTTGATTCGTCAATATGCCAATGGGCTGTATCATGTCTGGACTGTGTTTGTTGTCTGCAAATTATTAGCACATTGCCATATAAGCATATTGATAAATTATTAAAATTATGAAAATACAGGTAATCAATAAATCAAAACATGCTTTACCCGAGTATGCTACCGGGCAATCGGCAGGGATGGATATCCGTGCTAATCTTGACGAACCGATTGTGCTGAAACCCTTGCAACGTTGTTTGGTTCCTACGGGACTTTATATCGCATTGCCTGAAGGTTTTGAAGCGCAAATCCGTCCACGTAGCGGGCTGGCTATTAAGAAAGGCATCGGAGTCCTGAATTCTCCGGGCACAATTGATGCCGATTATCGTGGTGAAATTTGTATTATCCTGGTCAATTTGTCATCTGAGGATTTTATGATAGAAGATGGGGAGCGCATTGCGCAAATGGTTGTAGCCCGTCACGAACATGCCGAATGGCAGGAAGTGGAGGTGTTGGACGAAACGGAACGTGGTGCAGGTGGCTTTGGACATACCGGAAAAAAGTAAAAGGAAACAATGAATAGAAGATTGAAATATGTGCCCATGCTATGTGTATGTCTGATAGGCATGCTTGTTTCATGCGGTACGGTGAAGAGAGCTTCCGGCTTGTCCGGAAATAAAGCTGTTGTGGAGGAAAAGGATCCGCTTACTCTGGAGCAGCGCCGTAAATACGACTATTTCTTTTTGGAAGCGCTTCGGATGAAGGAAAAAGGTGACTTGGATGCGGCTTTCGAAATGTATAGTCACTGTTTGGACATTTATCCGCAAGGAGCCGCTACTTTGTTCGAAATTTCCCGCTTCCATATGTTTCTCAATCAGCCGGAAAAAGGGGAGGAAGCTTTGAAGAAGGCAGTGGATGCCGATCCTAAGAGTTTTTGGTATAAGCAAACTTTGGCAGCCTATTATCAAGGTAAGGGAAATTACCCGAAAGCCATTTATGTTTATGAGGATATGGCGAGCCAGTTCCCCTCACGTCTGGAACCGTTGATGGCTTTGATTGATCTCTATACCCGTACCAAGGACTATCAGCAGGTAGTTAATACATTGAACCGCCTTGAAGCCTTGGATGGGAAGTCTGAACAAATCAGCATGGAGAAATTCCGTATGTATCTGGCTATGAACAATGACCAGCAGGCATTTACGGAGATTGAGAATTTGGCGAAAGAATATCCATATGACATGCGTTATCTTACCATTTTGGGAGATGTCTATCTGAACAACGGTAAGGAAGAAGAAGCATACGAAACTTATCAGAAAGTATTGAAGGAAGAACCGGGCTATGCGCCGGCGTTGCTTTCCATGGCTTCTTATTACGAGAAAAAAGGGCAGGATAGTTTGTATCAGGTACAGTTGGATACTATTTTGCTGAATGATAATGTGGATAGCGATACAAAGATGAACATTATGCGCCAGCTTATTCTGCGTTCCGAGCAAACGAACAAGGACAGTACGAAAATAGCAGGCCTGTTTACTTCTATATTGAAGGAAAAACAAGAGAATGCAGATATTGCTATGTTGGCGGCCCAATATCTTCTGACGAAAAAGATGGATAAAGAGGCAACCCCTGTTTTGCACCAAGTGCTTGAAATTGATCCGGAAAATACGCCGGCACGCTTGCAGCTATTGAGTTTTGCCATTCGTGAGCAGAATATGGATGAAGTAATCAAATTGTGTGCTCCAGCTTTAGAATATACTCCGGATGTATTGGAATTCTATTATTATATGGGATTGGCCTATCATCAGAAAGAGAAAACAGACGAGGCATTGGAGGTTTTTAAAAAAGGAGTGAATCAAGTAACAGATAAAAGCAATAAGGATATCGTTTCTGATTTCTATGCCATTATGGGGGATCTTTATCATATAAAGAAGATGAATGTGGAGGCATATGCCGCATACGATTCCGCTTTGGTTTATAAGGAAAACAATATAGGGGCCTTGAATAATTATGCCTATTACCTGTCTGTAGAGCGTAAAAACCTGGATAAAGCGGAAGAAATGAGTTACCGTACCGTAAAGGCCGAACCTACCAATGGTACGTATCTGGATACCTATGCCTGGATACTTTTTGAGAAAGGTAAATATGTAGAAGCAAAAATTTACATTGACCAGGCTATGCAGAATGATGGAAGTAAAAGTTCCGTTGTTGTAGAGCATTGTGGAGATATTTACTATATGAATGGAGATCGTGAAAAGGCTTTGGAATATTGGCAACAAGCGGAAAAATTATCCAAGGAGCCTCCTCAAGAAGGTAGTGAAGAACGTAGTGAAAAGGAATTGAACTTATTGAGAAAGAAAATTGTACAAAAGAAATACTTTGCAGAATGATGAAACGTGTCTGTTTTTATTTGTTTAGCGCTTTGCTGATTATATTTATTTCTTCATGTTCATCTACCCGGAGTATGAAGAAAGGGGTATCTATTGGCAATTTATCCGAGTCGGAATATATGGAAGAGCTGATTAGCCGTTCTCCGGGATGGGATGCAATTACTGCGAAAATGTCATTGGCCGTTGACTTGAACGGTAAAGGACCGACTAAAGTAAATGGTACGTTGCGCATGAAACGTGATGAAGTAATCCAGCTTTCTATCGCTCCATTTTTGGGTATTGAAGTGGCACGTGCTGAAATATCTCCGGACGGAGTTTTAGTGATGGATCGCATGAACAAACGTTATGTACAAGTTCCTTTTGATGAATTGAAGAATCTGGCAAAGGCTGATTTGGATTTTCATACTTTGCAGGCCTTGTTTATGAATGAAATTTTTCTTCCGGGAAAAAAGGTGCTGACTGTCCGTGATATTTCGTCCTTTGCTGTGCGTCCTGAAAACGAAAATGCATTAATAGAAGTTAAGAACGGCAAACATTTCGCCTACCGTTTTCGTACCAATACAAATGATGGGCTGCTGAAAGAAAGTCATATCGGCTTGTCCGGTACCCGGTACGGGATAAATTGGCGTTATGATAAGTTTCGTCCGTTGGAGCAGAAACAGTTTCCGGGAACTATGACGGTTTCTTTTGAAGGGGCTGCCAAACCGATTACGGCTGTATTTGAACTTTCCCGCCTTTCTACCAATAAGGATTGGGAAGCTCATACCGAAGTGCCCGGAAAATACGAAAGAATAGAATTGCAAGATTTGCTAAAACAGCTTATTAAATAATGAAACGTATCTTCTTACTACTCATAGCCTGCTGCTTTTTAAGTACTATTTCAGCGCAAAGTACTCGGAAAATAAGGGAGCTTGAAGCCAAACGGAAGGAACTTCACCAGCAGATTGCCGAGTCTGAAACTTTGTTGCAATCTACCAAAAAGGATGTGAAAAGCCAGTTGGACAACCTTGCTTTGCTGACAGGTCAGATTGAGGAGAGAAGAAAATATATCAATACCATAGAGAGTGATGTTCATACATTGACAAGTGAGATCGCTTCTTTACAGAAACAACTGAATAAACTTCAGCGTGATTTGAAAGACAAGAAGCGGAAGTATGAAACTTCGGTACAATACATGTATCGTAACAAGTCTGTTCAAGAGAAATTAATGTTTATTTTTTCTGCCGAGAATTTGAGTCAGACTTACCGTCGTATGCGTTATGTGCAGGAATATGCAAACTTCCAGCGCCTTCAAGGAATGGAGATAGAACGTAAGCAGAAGCAAATTGCCGCTAAAAAAAGAGAAGTGGAACAAACTAAGCATGCCAAACAGAATCTTTTAAAACAGGGTGAGGTTGAAAAGGCCAAACTGGAGATTCAGGAAAAGGAGCGCCAGACTCTTTTGGCGGATTTGCAAAAGAAGCAGAAAGGTATACAAAGCGAGATAAGGAAGAAAAAACGTTCGGCTGAGCAATTGAATGCCCAGATTGACCGTTTGATTGAAATTGAAATAGAGAAAGCTAGAAAGCGTGCAGAGGAGGAAGCTCGTAGGAAAGCCGCTGCTGAGGCTGCCGCAAAGGCGGCAGCAGCTAAGAAAGCGGAGCGTGAAACTACGGGAGGGGCGTCCCGTTCTAAATCTACGGAAAAAAATGAGTCTACAAAGAAGGTCGCTCCGGTGGAGAAGTTCAGTCTGAATAATGAGGACCGCCAGCTGTCGGGCAGTTTTGAACGTAACCGGGGTATTTTGCCGGTTCCCATTACCGGTCCATATGTGATTGTCAGCCATTACGGACAGTATGCCGTAGATGGTTTGCGTAATGTGAAACTGGATAATAAAGGGATTGATATCAAGGGCAAACCGGGAGCGCAGGCACGTGCCGTTTTCAATGGAGAAGTTTCGGCTATTTTCCAGTATAATGGTTTGAACAATATACTGGTGCGTCATGGTAATTACATCTCTGTCTATTGCAACCTTTCTTCCGTATCGGTTTCTAAAGGCAGCAAAGTCAATACACGTACCGTTCTTGGTACTATCCATACAGATAGTTCGGGTAATACGGTCTTGCATTTTCAACTTCGTAAGGAAACGGCTAAACTTAATCCGGAATTATGGTTGGGAAGATGAAAAAGATAAGTCCTCTTTCTGTATTTTATTACTTTGCGGTTTCTCGCAGCTTGTTTGGAAACTGAAGAATTTTCTGTAGTTCCTGTTCCTGAAATTTCTTCCATAATAATTCCTTCTACGGAAAGTATCTGGCCTGTTGCTATAAAGAATGCTGATCTGGCTGGAGATTGGTTATCTTTTTGATATGTAGTACAGGATAACTTTCTGTATAATAGCTTTTAAAGTATAAATATGTATTTGAGGAACAGTTATTTCCGTTCTAAAACTTGTCTGTTCTTTCAAAGAGAACGAAAAAACATTTATTATTAAAAATAAATCTCCAATTAGTTTTGAGTTCAAGTCTAATTGCGTACATTTGTCCCCTGCATTAAGTATCCTCATAGAAGTACATTAATACTTTTCCAACTTATTCTTTAGTGATGATGGTAGAATCGTTTGTCTCTCTGTAAGATTCCTAATAGCAAAACGCACTTATTTTTTTATTAAAACATTTATTTTAAAATGAACATTTTTATTGCAGGGCTTAACTATAATATGAGTGAAGCCGAACTTGGAGAATTATTTGCAGAGTATGGTGAAGTTGTTTCTGTTAAGATTATAATGGACAGAGAGACCGGTCGTTCTAAGGGATATGGTTTTGTTGAAATGGCTGATGATGAAGCTGGAGATAAAGCGATTGCAGCTCTTAATGAAGTGGATATGGATGGAAAAACTCTTTCTGTGTCAGTAGCTCGTCCTAGAGAAGAACGTCCGCGTCGTAGCTATGGCAACAATGGCGGTGGTGGTTATCGTGGCGGTAACAACAGTCGTGGTGGTGGCTATGGTGGTAGTCGCGGAGATAATGGCTATGGCGGTGGCAGAAACAGATATTGATCTGTATCTCTATAAAATATAAGGGAGCCTGTCTTGGACATTTGAAATGCTGAGGCAGGTTTTTAAGTGCCTGTTCAGGATATCTTCAAAAGACTTTGGCTATCGGTTATTTCTTTTATTTATGGCAAACAGAAGATGTTCCATTGAGGGTAAAAACGGTTATTTATTAAGCATGGTCAATAATTTCTACATAAATTCCAGGTACTTCTCTCTTTTATAGAAAGGCTATAAGTATTATGCGTGTTATATTCAACTTCATTCTGGATTATTCCAACAAGAAAGAAGATGATTGAGTATGGAGAGATGCTTGTTTTCTAGAAAATAGATTCCTGTGTCTGTGTTGTCAATAGTTCCAGCGCCTTGATTCCCATAACGGAATTTCCTTTTGGATTCAATCTCGGGCTCCACACTGCAACTGAATATCGTAGTGGGTAAACTGCGGCTATACCGCCTCCCACACCACTTTTCCCCGGAAGACCTACCAAATAAGAAAATTCTCCTGCTTCGTCATAGAATCCACATGTTTGCATGATGGCATTGATACGTTTCACTTGAGAGGCGGTCAGCGTGATTCCTTCGAATGTAAAAGCCTGTTTATGGTTGGCAAACGGCAAAAAGGCTTTGGATAAATCATAACAACTCATTTCTATGGAGCATTGCAGGAAATAGAAATGAAGTACACGTTCTATGTCATTGTCGATGTTATGATAATATTTCAACAGGTTGGTGATTGCCGCATTCAGATAACCGTTTTCACGTTCGGACAGGGCAACTTCTTCATTATAATGAATTTGGTTATTTCCGCTGATTGAGCGGACGAAACGAAGATATTCTTCTTCGGGGTGTTCCAGATGGTTCAGCAGGATATCTGTCATTACAATGGCTCCGGCGTTAATAAAGGGATTCCGAGGAATTCCTTTTTCTACCTCCAGTTGTACTAGTGAGTTGAAAGCTGTTCCCGAAGGTTCTTTACCTACTCTTTTCCATAGATTATCTCCTTCAAGACTCAAACACATGGCAAGTGAAAAAACTTTCGAAATACTTTGGATGGAGAAGCCGGTGGTGGCTTCTCCATGCATGAAAGTTTTGTTTTGTATCGTATGGATACACATTCCGAATTGATCTGGGTTGATTTTGGCAAGTGCCGGAATGTAATCAGCCTGTTTGCCAATAGAGGCGTAGGGCTGGATTTCTTGATAGATGTCTTTTAGAATCTGTTGATAATCCATGATTTGGACGTTTTATTTTTCTGTATAGTCACCATTGGCTTTGATGAGCTCGATCAACTTCTCAACAGCCTGATCTTCGGGAATGTTTTTTTCTATGCATTCTTTCTTTTTATAGAGGCTGATTTTTCCACGACCGGCACCTACATAGCCATAGTCGGCATCCGCCATTTCGCCGGGACCATTGACAATACAGCCCATAATGCCGATCTTCAGACCTTTCAAGTGCGAGGTAGCTGTTTTGATACGGGCGATGGTAGACTCCAAATCATATAAGGTACGACCACATCCCGGACATGAAATGTATTCCGTTTTGCTGGTTCGGATTCTGCCGGCTTGCAGGATACCAAATGCAGTGGTATCTACCACTATATGACTCAAGGGGCCTTGGTTGTACAAGAAGATTCCGTCACAGAGTCCGTCAAAAATTAGTGCACCCATATCAGCTGCCGCTTTGATTTGCAGGTCTTCAGCTTTCGTTTCCTGATAGTATTGGAAGAATACGACCGGATTCTCTAACCCTTCATTCATCAGTTCGTGTGTCATGGCACGATATTCGCCGAGGCGGTTGGGATGATTGCTTTGGGCGATGATTACCACTTCGGGATGTAGTTTAAGGGCTGCGATTACTTCGTCATTCATAGCCATATAGGGCAGAAACAGGAATTTCAGATCGGAAACCGTGTGATGTAATTCTATCATCTGCTGGTAGTTAAATGCCGGATAGACATTTTTGTCTTCTGGATTCCATGCATTGGCATCTACTAGATAGGCTATATTGTTATCTCGTGATTGGGGCACACTTCCACCGCAATAAATATAGTCAGGTTTGAACTGAGGATTAGTTTCGAAAGACCCTTCCAGACGTTCGGCTATTACTACGGGAAGATTATCTCCTCCAATGTTTCGGACAGCCTTAGTCTTCCGGCGCCCCGGAGATAGGTAGTTGAACTGCGGAGCTTCTTTTCCAGGAATAAAAGGATGTCCTTCCCGAGTTAGTATATAATCAACCAGTTTGCGGGCTACCGGAATTTCGTTTTCAGGAGCCTCGCTCAATGAAACACGAATGGTATCTCCCAAGCCATCTGCAAGGAGTGCGCCTATTCCTAATGCGGATTTTATTCTTCCGTCCTCGCCGTCCCCTGCTTCGGTAACCCCCAAATGAAGCGGGAAAGCCATGCCTTCCTTTTCCATTTCCTTTACCAGCAGACGGACCGTCCTGACCATTACTACGGTATTGGATGCTTTGATGGAAATAACCACATCGTTGAAATGTTCCGCAACACAGATACGCAGAAATTCCATGCACGATTCCACCATACCTTCAGGGGTGTCACCATAATGAGACATGATGCGGTCTGACAGAGAACCGTGGTTTACCCCGATGCGGATGGCGGTGTGGTTTTCCTTGCAGATATTTAGAAAAGGAATGAAGCGGGCACGTATCTTTTCTATTTCTTGCGCATATTCTTCGTCAGTATATTCCAGTTTCCGGAAAGTACGTCCCGGGTCTACGTAATTTCCCGGATTGATGCGTACCTTTTCTGCATATTGTGCCGCTACATCGGCTACTTTGGGGTTAAAATGTACATCGGCCACCAATGGAGTATCATATCCTTGAGAGCGTAATCCGATATTGATATTCTTCAAGTTTTCGGCTTCACGGACACCTTGTGTGGTGAGGCGAACGTATTCACCGCCGGCATCTATAATGCGTTTGGCTTGTTCCACACAAGCTTCGGTATCCATAGTGACGGTATTTGTCATGCTCTGAATACGGATGGGGTTGTTGCCACCCAGGGGAGTGGCTCCGATATTCACTTCGGAAGATTCGCGGCGGGAGTAATTGAATAAATCCATAGTTAGTGATTAGTGGTGAGTGGTTAGTGATTAGTGGGCTGCGCTGAAATATTAACCACTTACCACTAATCACTAACCACTAGTTAATTTGTTTTATATTCAAACTTGACTTCTTTCAGTTCTTCGTTGGCTTTCACGATTTTCTTTTTCAAGCCGGTCTTGTAGTCTGCAAACTTGGTGGCTAGTTCTGTATCACTCAATGCTAGCATTTGTACGGCCAGAATAGCTGCATTCATGGCTCCATTGATTGCTACGGTAGCTACAGGAATTCCGGGAGGCATTTGGATGATAGAATAAAGTGCGTCTACGCCATCAAGAACAGAACCTTTAACGGGGACACCGATAACAGGCAATGTGGTATTTGCAGCAATGACACCGGGAAGTGCGGCAGCCATGCCGGCAGCGGCAATGATGACTTTAATTCCACGGCCTGCAGCATTTTTCGCAAATTCCTCCACAGCTTCGGGAGTGCGGTGTGCCGAAAGGGCGTTCATTTCGAAAGGTACGTGCATCTCGTCCAGTAATTTGGCAGCTTTCTCCATGACGGGAAGATCGGAAGTGCTACCCATGATAATGCTTACGATAGGTTTCATTGTTTTTTGTTATTGTTTGGTTTATATATTTACTTCAAGCACGGGTTATACGGATGAACGCGGATAGAAAAATCCGTGAGGTCCGCGTAATCCGCGCTTGAACAATTCCTAATGGGAATCTATATTATTCGTTGACTAATGCTTTATATCCTTCAGCATCCAGCAAATCGTTAACGTCATTAGAGTCATTGGGCTTAATCTTAATCAGCCACCCTTTACCATACGGGTCTTGGTTTACTAATTCGGGATTGTCGGCCAATGCTTCATTCTGTTCCAAAACTTCTCCTGAAACGGGAAGGAACAAGTCCGAAATCGTTTTTACTACTTCAATAGTACCGAAAACTTCATCTTTTTCTAAAGTTTCTCCTTCAGTTGTGATATCTACGAATACGATGTCACCCAGTTGCTCTTGTGCATAATCAGTGATGCCTACATAAGCTATATCACCTTCTACTCGTATCCATTCGTGTTCTTTGGTATACTTTACATTGCTTGGAAATTCCATAATGCTTTCAATTTATAAGGTTAATACTAATTTTTTTCAAATAAACAAAATTCCAATGACACCACAAAACAATCCGACAATAAATCCGGCTAAAACTTCTAATAAGGTATGCTGTTTTACAATGATACGGGCTGTGCCAAGCATCCCGGATAGCAAAATGAAAAAACAGAGCCACCATACAGGATTGAAATTGAATATAAAGCTGTAGGATAATAATCCGCCTACCATCATGCCGCTGCTTGCCACGTGTGTGCTGATTTTCCACTTGAAATTGATCAGCGTGCAAAGGATCATGCAGATGAGGGCGGCTACGATAATACCTGACATATAGCGGGGCAGGTGTATCTTATACATGGTGATGAGACAAGTGACATAGCTGATGATAGTCAACGCATATGGTACGAAACGTTTTTCGCGGTGTCCCAATTCATGAATACCCCAACCGTTTATTTTTTGGAACAGGTAGATGGCGAGCATCGGCATCAGAATGGTGAAACAGTAGACTATGCCCAATACTATCAGTTTGTACTGGATGGGCATGATACGAAGATAAGTGAAGAAAAAAAGCAGGAAAAATGCCACAAAAGGAATCATAAAAGGCGTGAATATGCCTGATATGATACGTGAACTGACTTCAAGCGGACTGTTTTTCTTGCCTACTGCTATTGTTTCGGTTATTTCGTTAGCTTCCATATAATTTATATTACCTTCTTAATCGTGCGACGGGTATGTTAAGCTGTTGGCGGTATTTGGCTACAGTACGGCGGGCTATGGGGTAGCCTTTCGTTTTTAGTGTTTCGGCCAGTTCATCATCAGTGTACGGTTTTTCCTTGTCTTCGGTGTCTACACATTCTTTCAGAATACGCTTGATTTCGCGGACAGAGAGTTCTTCACCGTCTTCGGTAGTGTAACCGTCGCTGAAAAAGAATTTCAATGAATAGATACCATAGTTTGTTTGTACATATTTGCTGTTGCTTACCCGTGATATGGTGGAAATATCCAATCCCGAGCGTTCGGCTACATCTTTTAGGATCATGGGCTTTAGCAGGGATTCGTCTCCTTCCAAAAAGAAGGGGCGCTGAATATCTATAATGGCTTGCATGGTGGTGAGCAACGTATGTTGTCGCTGTTTTACGGCGTTGATAAAACCTTGTGCGGCATCTACTTTTTGTTTTAGGAACATCAGTGCGTCCTTTGAGGCTTTGCTCTGATTATCTTTGTTGCGGGTGTGTTCATCCAGTAGTTCGGTGAACTGGCGGCTCAGACGCAACTCAGGAACATTACGATTGTTTAAACTTAGAGTAATGGTGTCATCCTCATACGTTTCTACAATGAAGTCGGGAATGATCTGCTGCATATTTTTGCCCATTGCTTCACCCAGTGAACTGCCCGGACGAGGATTCAGTTTGGTGAGATCGCTCACCGCCTCATTATATTGTTCTTCGGTTATACCTAGTTTTTGGATAATCCTTTCTTTGTTTTTGCGGGTAAACTCATCACAGCATTTACCGATGATGTCCAGTTCTATTTGTTTTAACGGTGAATCGGCTTTTCTTTGTATTTGTAGCAGAAGACATTCTTGTAAACTGCGGGCACCGATACCTGCCGGATCAAAGTCTTGGATTATTTCCAAGATTTTATTTAATTCCTCCTCAGTGGTATAGATTCCTCGATAGATGGCAAGTTCATCCATGATAGACTCCATATTTTTGCGTAACAGGCCGTCATCGTCCAATGAACCGATCAAGTATTCTGCTATATCTCGTTGTTCTGGGGTAAGTTCCTGCATCTGCAACTGGTCTTTCAATATTTCATAAAAAGATACGGCATCCGAGAAAGGGATTTCTTCGGCTACTCCTTCTTTGGAACGATTATGTTCCTGTAGTTTATAATCGGGAATATCATCTTCGTTGCTGTAATCGCCTAATGAAAAATCTTCGTTCGAGTCTGTATTTCCGTCTTCGTTCTCAACGTATTCTGTGTTGTCATCTTCATTTTCGGGCATTTCTTTCCCTTCCTCCAGGGCCGGATTATCCAGTATTTCGGAATGGATACGTTCTTCCAGCTCCACAGTGGGCAGTTCCAGCAATTTCACTACCAGTATCTGTTGTGGAGATAAGGTTTGTATTTGTTGCTGGGCTTGTGTTTGTACTTGACGTGAGCCTTGTGCCATAATATTTTTATTTCCTTGTTTATTGCGACAAAAATAGGAAATTGTATTGTAATAATCTTCCTTTTTGGGGGGATTATTTTAAGGGGATGGCTATCTTTACCTGTCATCTATACAAAAAACATAAGATTATGTTTGCAAAAGAAACTTATACAACCCATCGTAACAGTTTGAAAAAACGTGGGGATAGGTTTCTTGCTATTTGGGATAACGAGGAGAGTGGCGACTATGCGGATAATACTTATCATTTCCGCCAAGGTTCTACTTCTCTTTATTTTTGGGACTTGCCCTATGCCGGATTGGCGATATGGATATCATATTGTATGGATGGGATCCAGCCTGCCTTGTGTGAGAAAGCGTAGAGGGTGGGAGTGACAGAAACTGGTTCTGCCGCGGATTTGAAGAAGTGTTTGGAAAAAGCAGTTGCTAAAAGACAGGTGATTCATTAGAAAAGTACTTAGGTCAGCCGTAAATTATTAAGGCTGGCCGGATCTTTGGAACCGGAATTTGAACTTACTATAGAACCGGGTATCTATATTAATAGATTGTTGGAAAGCGGAAAAATGCTTTAAGGATTTTATCGATTATGATAAGTTGGAGAGTTATCGTGAGTTTACAGAGTTGCGTAATGAGGAAGATTATTTGATAACGGAGGACGGGGCACGTTTTTGGGGTACGAAGGTCCTTTTACTACAGAACGATGATATATAATTATCCACCTATGGTTGCTTTTAAACCGTAATCAGTCAAGATTTGTATGCACTGCTGTTGTACTTCCTCGGATGGCGTTTGCATTTTATATCCTTTAGGGTTATAGATACTGCCTAGCTTTGCATGCTTTCCCTTTCCTATATCATGGTAAGGTAATAGGTTAATTATCTCAGGATGCCGTGGAAGACTGGCCAAAAATTCGGCAGACAGCTTTATGTTCTTTTCATCTGCATTCACTCCTTCAATCAATGGAATACGGATATAATAAGGGAAGTCAGCTTCTGCTACTCTGCGGATGTTCTCCAAAATTAATTCATTGGGAACATCACAAAATGTCTGGTGTACGGTACTGTCCATTGATTTTAAGTCGATAAGCAATAGTTCACAATTCCGCATCACTTCATCCACTGTTTCTTTGCGGGCAAGCAGGGTGGTATCTACCGCCCGATGAATTCCCTGTTGTCCGCAACGTTTCAGTATATCAATCAAGAATTCGGGATGAAGCAACGGTTCTCCACCACAAAAAGTAACTCCACCGCCTGATTGATCCATAAATGGAATTTCCTTTTCTATTTCATGCATCAGGTATTCGGCGGTATATTCCGTTCCTGATATCTCGATAGCCATTGCCGGACATTCTTCGGCACAGCGTCCGCATAACACGCATTTTTGCTTGTCGGTGATAATACCCTCGGGAGCCAGTGTCAGTGCCCCGTTGGGACATGCTTTCAGACAAGTTCCACAGCCGAGGCATTTCTTGGCTGTGTATAGTTTGTCTTTTCCGTTACGAATGCCTTCGGGATTATGGCACCATACGCACGAGAGCGGGCATCCTTTCATGAAAAGTGTGATGCGGATGCCCGGTCCGTCATTGATGGCATAGCGTTTGATGTCGAAAATCAGACTCATCTTGTCAGAAGGTTTCTTGTGCCGTGCGGGCTATTACGTCATATTGTAAATCTGTATTCATGTCATTGAAGTAATCACTGTATCCAGCTACGCGTACCAATAGGTCCCGGTATTCTTCCGGATGTTTTTGGGCGGCATGCAGGGTAGCGGTATCTACTATGTTGAACTGAATGTGATGTCCTCCTAAAGCAAAATAGCTGCGGATGAGGCTTGCCAGTTTGGCTATGTCTTCATCGTGTTTAAGAAGTGAAGGCAGGAAGCGCTGATTCAATAGAGTGCCTCCGCTTTTCACCTGGTCCAGTTTTCCTAATGATTTTATAACGGCGGATGGCCCGTGGGTATCTGCTCCGTGTGAGGGTGAGGTACCGTCACTGATGGCACGTCCGGCTAGACGGCCGTTGGGGGTGGCATTCATCATTTTGCCGAAGTAAACGTGACAGGTGGTAGACAACATGTTCAGATGGAAACATTCGCCTTTGGTGTTCGGCTTTCCCTCGATGGCATCGTAAAGGTCGTTAAAGATCTGGATGGCGATGCGGTCTGCATATTCGTCATCGTTACCGAAGAAAGGGGTACGGTTCAGTATGAACTGTCTCATGGCTTCCTGTCCTTCGAAGTTGGTATCGGTAGCATGGATGATTTGCTCCATATTGAATTTACGTTCTTCGAATACATGTTTTTTCAGAACGGAGAGGCTGTCGGTAATAGTACCCAAACCGGTGCATTGAATATAGCTTGTGTTATAACGCGGTCCGCAGTTATAATAATCTTTTCCTTTGGCGATACAGTCATCAATGAACAAAGACAGGAAAGTGGCGGGAGCGTATTTGGCGAACATACGGTCAATGTAGTTGCTGACGCGTACTTTCATATCTACAAAATAATGGATTTGTTTAAGAAATGCGTCATAAAGTGCTTCATAACTCCGGAAGGTACAGGGATCTCCTGTTACCAAGCCTACTTTCTTGCCTGATACAGGATCTGTTCCGTTGTGCAAGGTGACTTCCAATATCTTGGGTACGTTAAGGTAACCGGTCAGTATGTAAGCTTCTTTTCCGAAAGCGCCTACTTCTATGCATCCGCTACATCCGCCTTCACGAGCGTCCTCCGGTGTTTTTCCCTGTCGCATCAGTTCCATGACGTATGTGTCGGGATTGAATACAGATGGGTAGCCATAGCCCTTACGGATTACTTTGCAGCCTTCGCGCAGGAAACGCTCCGGGGTGCATACACTGATGTGCAGGGCGCTTCCGGGTTGTAACAGGTGAAGATCATCTACTGTTTCGAGCATGATATAGGATACTTCGCTGACTCCGTTGCTACCATCACGTTTGATGCCACCGATATTCAGATTGGTAAAGTCATTGTAGGTACCGCTTTCTTTGGCGGTGATGCCAACTTTGGGTGGGGCTGTCTGATTATTTACTTTGATAAAGAAACATGACATCAGTTCTTTGGCCTCTGCACGGGTCAGTATTCTTTCTTCCAGGTCTTTTTCATAGAAAGGAGCGAGGTGCTGGTCAAAATGTCCTGGATTCATGGCGTCCCATCCGTTCAGCTCTGTAATGGTGCCGAGATGGACAAACCAGTACATTTGTATGGCCTCCCAATAAGTACGGGGGGCATGTGCAGGAACCCATCGGCAGATTTCCGCTATTTTTTTCAGTTCCTCTTTGCGTTTCGGATCGGTTTCTTGTCCAGCCATCTTTTCGGCCAGTTCGGCATGGCGTTCGGCAAAAATGATAGCGGCATCACAGGAGATGGACATGGCGGTCAGTTCTTCTTGTTTGTCGGTTGCTTCTGGATCATTCATAAAATCCAGATTTTTCAACTCATGTGCAATACGTTCTTTCAAATCCAGCATGCCATGTTGATAAACCTTTCCGTCCAGAGAAGTATGGCCGGGGGCTCGTTGTTCCATGAATTCAGTGAACATTCCTACTTCGTAAGCTTCTTTCCATTCTTTGGGAACGTGATTGAAGATGCGTTCGCGTTGGGTGCGCCCTTTCCAATAAGGAATTACCTCGCGCTCATAGGTGTCTATATCTTCCTGGCTGATGGTGTAACGCTGCAATTCGCGGGTGTTCAATACATGAAGGTCTTCCACGCTGTGACAGGTCAGTTCAGGGAAAGTCGATACGGCTTTGGGGCGTGGTCCACGTTCACCTACAATCAGTTCGTCTTCACCTATGTATATAGTTTTCCGTTTACAGATTTCAAGGAAGTTCAGTGCTCTTAGAATAGGAATTGGATACTTTCCTTCGTTTTCTTTGTAAAATTCGGTTTCTATCAGAGCACGTTCTATGGACAAAGAAGGTTGTGTATCAAAAGATTCTTGACGTAGGCGTCGGATACGGTCTGTCATACCGTTGATTGTTGTTTTCATAAGAGTTATAATAAGGTCTACTGGTTCATAAATAGAAATTTCCATAAGGGCGGATTAATGGATCCGACCAATTGATGTGCAAGAGAATAAGATATCAAATAGAAAGAAACGTATGCCAAAAGTAAGATACGCTGTCATTTAATCCATCTTTATGGTGGTGTAATGTACAGTCTGCTGGCTTTTGGCATACCCTCCTGAAGAAGAAATGTTCTTAGTAGTAGAACATCAGGCAGTTGAACAGTTTTCTATAGCCTTTGGAGTGCATTCACTTATACTTGTTTAATAATGGCCGAAATTACTGTTTGTTTTGCACATAAACAAAACTTATATACTGTTTAATAACAGGTTAATACCGGAAACTGCTTCCTCCTAAAAACTCTCTCAGTAAAGAAGTGGGAGGCAATTCTTTATCTTGTACCGAAGCGAAATATTCCAAGAATTTGCGTAAACGGTATGCTTCTGAATATTCCGGTTTGTTATTGGGAACATTCCTTAGAATAGGAATGGCATAATCCTTCATAATGGCCAGTTCAAACAACAGGGCAGAATTGAACATGGCATCTGCATTTTCCTGATATGGGAAGATCCATTTTTCTTCTCCGGCGCGTACGCTGGGCCATCTTCTGATTGTTTCCTCTGCGGAATAGCCACGGTATTTGTAATCGCGGATAATACGGCGCAACAAACGGTTGTCGGTAGTCGGAATATAATTATGATTGTCCAGCAGAATAGTGGTTAATGCCGATACATATATTTTATATTTATTCTCGGCGGGAATATGAGGGGTTAATTCGGGGTTAAGTGCATGAATCCCTTCGAGAATCAATATCATGTTATCGTCAATCTTAAGTTTGTCACCTTTAAATTCCCTTCTTCCTGTGGTGAAGTTGAAACGTGGTAACTCTACTTCCTTTCCATGAAGCAGATCTTGTAATTGCTTGTTGAAGAACTCCAAATCCAATGCATACAATGATTCGTAATCATAATCACCTTTTTCATCTTTTGGTGTCTTTTCTCGGTCAACAAAGTAATTGTCCAGGGAGATGGGGTAAGGTTTCAGCCCGTTTGCCATCAACTGGATACTGAGTCGTTTGCTGAAAGTCGTTTTACCAGAAGAGGATGGACCGGAGATAAGAACCAGTTTTACTCTTTGACCGTTTTTTCCTCTGTGGTATATCTCATCAGCAATATTGGAAATTTTTTTTTCCTGCAAGGCTTCAGACACATTAATCAGATCGGTGGCATAACCTTCATTACAGGCCACATTGAAATCTCCTACAGTACCCACACCTAAAATCTGATTCCAGCGTCGGTGCTCTTTGAATACTTCCAGCATTTTTTCTTGTTTTACTACTTCCTCCAATATTTCCGGATTCTGACGGTTGGGGACTCGCAGCAACAAGCCGTCATAGTATTTAACAATGTCGAATTTGCGGATATATCCGGTGCTGGGCAACAGACTGCCATAGTAGTAGTCAATGGTATCTTCTAAAGTATAATAATAGGAGTAAAGTTCCCCTGAAGTTTCAAGCAGTCTAACTTTGTCCATCATTCCTTTCCGGCGGAATAGTTCTACTACTTCAGTTGTGTGACATTCAAAACGGTGGAAAGGGATGTTGGCTTCCACAATCTCTTTCATTCGCTGCTTAATACGGGAAACATCATCTAGCCCGGTTTCGCGTCCTATCTGCAAGGCGCAATAATATCCTTTGGATACGGGATGTTCAAGCATGATTTTTCCATCAGGGTATAAGTCCTCCACCGCTTTGCACAAGATGAAGCAGAGAGAACGGACATAGGTACGCATTCCTGAAGGATTCAGTATGTTCAGGAACTCTACATCCTTATTATTATAGGCCCGGTAATTGAGTCCTTCTACTTTGTTATTGACTTTGGCACTGACCGGCCCGTATGGGATATCTAGATTAAAACCATTATAAATATCCAAAAGTGAGCTTCCGATTGGGAAGTTCTTTGAAATATTGTTATTTTTGCAACAGATTTGTAACATAATCGTAATAATTATTACTAACGTAGTGAAACGGCTTGAAATTTACTGAATAAAAGGGAGATTAGCCAATTCCTACCAAATTAATTAAAGATGGAGTATTCTTTTTATGATTTCTTAAAGCTGCTAGGTTCACTGGCGCTATTCCTTTATGGAATGAAAATCATGAGTGAGGGGCTGCAAAAGTTTGCTGGTGACAGACTGCGTAAAATCCTCACAGCGATGACCACCAACCGGGTAACCGGAGTGCTAACCGGTGTTCTTATCACTGCGTTAATTCAATCCTCTTCTGCTACTACTGTTATGGTAGTAAGTTTCGTTAATGCCGGACTCCTTACACTTTCACAATCAATTGGAGTCATTATGGGGGCAAATATCGGTACCACTGTCACTGCATGGATTATATCTGCGTTAGGGTTTAAAGTAGATATTGCTGCTATGGCACTTCCGTTATTGGCTGTTGGCGTACCCTTATTATTTTCAGGAAAGAGTAACCGTAAATCCATTGGAGAATTTATATTCGGTTTCTCTTTTTTGTTTATGGGCCTCTCTCTCTTGAAGACGAATGCTCCTGACTTAAGTAGAAACCCCGAAATGTTGTCTTTTGTTCAGAACTATACTGATATGGGATTTGGCTCTGTTATCTTATTTGTTGTCATCGGTACAGTTCTTACCATGATTGTACAGGCATCGGCTGCAACGATGGCTATTACTTTGATTATGTGTGCCAATGGTTGGATTAGTTTTGAGCTGGGGGCTGCGTTGGTACTTGGCGAGAATATTGGTACCACTATAACCGCTAACCTTGCCGCACTGACTGCCAATACGCAGGCCAGGAGGGCTGCGCTGGCTCATTTGGTGTTCAATGTTTTTGGGGTTATTTGGGTGTTATGCCTTTTCAAGCCTGTAACTATGGGGGTTTCATGGTTTGTAGAAGATATAATGAGAACAGCAGATCCGGCTGTTGCCGTATCTTTTAAACTGTCTGCTTTTCATACTACTTTTAATATATGCAATGTGTTGATTCTTATTTGGTTTGTCAAGTTGATAGAGAAAACTGTCTGTAAAATCATTCCTCAGAGAGAGCAGGATGAGGAATATCGTTTGCGCTTTATTACAGGTGGTATGCTTTCTACGGCAGAGCTTTCTATATTGCAGGCACGCAAGGAAATCAATCTCTTTGCAGAGCGTACTCATCGTATGTTTGGCATGGTGCGGGATCTGCTTCACACCACTAATGACAATGACTTTAACAAATTGTTCAGTCGTATTGAGAAATATGAGAATATAAGCGATAACATGGAGGTGGAGATCGCTAATTATCTGAATCAGGTATCCGACGGGCGTTTGAGTTCTGAAAGTAAGTTGCAAATTCGTGCTATGCTTCGTGAAGTGACTGAAATAGAAAGTATCGGGGACAGCTGTTATAATTTGGCACGTACTATCAATCGTAAACATCGCAGTGATATGGATTTTACTCCGAAACAGTATGATCATATTCATCAGATGTTCCAGTTGACTGATGATGCTTTGTCTCAGATGATTTCGTTGGTGGAAGATGAGCATCATGTGGTAGATGTGAATAAATCGTTTAATATAGAGAATGAAATAAATAACTATCGTAATCAGCTAAAGAACCAAAATGTGCTGGATGTGAATAATAAGGAGTATGATTATCAGATGGGGGTGCACTATATGGATATTATTGGAGAATGTGAAAAACTGGGCGATTATGTAGTAAATGTGGTGGAAGCCAGTAGCAATGTGAAGGAAAAGAAATCCTGACCTGAAAGGGCTATGGTGAACAGAATAGGTGCAGAGGTGCAAGGTTTAACCTATGATGGGTTAAATACTTTGTGCCTCTGTGTTTTTTAATAAAGTGTAAGAAAGAAGAGAGTCTAAATAAAAGAGAATCTACATGTCAATATTTGTTTTTTTGAAACTGATAGGCTCACTGGTACTTCTGATATATGGTATGAAAACCGTGAGTAAGGCTTTGCAAAAACTGACAGGTGGGCATTTGCGCCATATTTTGGGTGCTATGACCACGAATCGCTTCACCGGATTGTTGACAGGTGCATCGTACAGCCTTCCACTGCAACAAATAGTATCTTTGGAAGAAGACGAATATCATTTGGTTGATCCTAACAAATCATTTAATATAGAGAATGAGAGAAACAATTACCGCAACCAGTTGAAGGATCAGAATGTATTGGATGTGAATAATAAGGAATATAATTATCAGACGGGGGATTATTATATGGATATTATCAGCGAATGCGAAGAATTAGGCGATTATGTAGTAAATGTTGTTGAGGCACGTACAGATATAAAGGAAAAGAAAATTTGATTTGTAGAAGGACAAGTTAAAAGAAAAGCGTGAGACACGAATGTTCCACGCTTTTTTTGTAAATCGTATTAAAATGAGGTTATTTTTCGATTCCAACCAGTTCTACTTCGAAAATCAAAGTAGAGAAAGGTTTAATCTGACCGGCTTCACGTGCACCATAAGCCAAGTCTTGAGGGATGTAAAGTTCCCATTTAGAACCTACTGGCATCATTGTCAGTGCTTCAGTCCATCCTTTGATTACTTGATTAGCACGGAAAGTAGTCGGTTCTTTACGATCATATGAACTGTCGAACTGAGTTCCGTCAATCAAAGTACCTTTATAGTTTACTTTTACTTTAGAAGAATCGGTAGGAACAGCGCCGTTACCTTCTTTAATTATCTTATATTGCAATCCGCTTGATGTAGTTTTAACACCCTCTTTCTTTGCATTTTCAGCTAGGAATTTTTCACCGGCAGCCTTATTTTCAGCGAACTGGGCTTCAGTAGCTTTTGTTTTGATTGCTTCTGCTTTAGACTGAACGTAGGCGTTGGCTTCTTCCATAGTAACATTCATGCCTTTTTTCTGCAAAGCAGCCATGAAACCTGCCAGGAAGTTTTCTTTACTTAAACTTTGAGTAGAGTCATTTCCGAAAATACGTTGGCTCATCATATCGAACATACGTCCACCAACTTGTTGACCAATCTGAAGACCTGCCATATAAGCAACATCTTTAGGACTTGTCTTGCTGGTACCTTCTTTAACACCTCTGATGAAGTCGGCCATATAGGCTGTGTCAACGCCCAGTTGTTGGCTCATATACATATCCAGACCTTGCGTGTTGGTGATACCCATCATGTAAGAAAGTGAGTCTACGTCATTCTTCATGTTTGCTTTCGGTGCTTGGGCTGTACAAGAAGCCAAGCTGGCTGCAGCAGCGATTGCTACAAAAAAACTAATTTTTTTCATTTGCCTTAAATGCTTTAATAATTATAATACTTCGATTAATTCTACTTCAAAAATCAATGTGCTGTGAGGAGGAATCATTTCTCCTGCCTGTTGTGCTCCATAGGCTAGTTCTGAAGGAATGAAAAGTTTCCATTTAGCACCTTCAGTCATCAGTTGGAGTGCTTCCACCCATCCTTTGATTACTTGGTTCACACCAAAGATAGCCGGTTCGCCGCGTTTGATAGAACTGTCAAACAAAGTCCCATCAATCAAGGTACCTTCATAATGGCATTTTACACGGTCGGTTGCACTCGGTTTTTTTCCGTTACCTTCTGTGATAACTTCGTACTGTAAGCCGCTGGGAAGTGTCACGACCCCCGGTCTTTTTGCGTTTTCCTCCAAAAATGATTTTCCCTTTTCAATATTCTCTGCATTCAATTTGGTTTCCAGCTCTTCAAAGTACTTGTTTACGATTTCACGTGCTTCGTTGTGGCTGATAGCCGTTTCTTTTCTATCTAATACGTCTTTGATTGCTTGAGCAAAGTCTTCAACATTAATACTTTGAGCACCCATGCTCAATAAATTCTGGCCAATACCAAGGCCGATGGCGTAACTGAATTTATCCATAACTATTTATTTTATAAGATGTTTTATACAAAACGCACAAAGGTAGGTGTTTTATTTGAATGAATCTGTTTTTAACAATTTAATTTTTCTTATTTTTGTGTGTTTAGTTAAAAGAGGAGGACTAGAAATGAAGAATTTAGTAGTTTTAACAGGTGCTGGAATGAGTGCAGAAAGCGGTATCAGTACATTTCGTGATGCAGGTGGTTTATGGGATCAGTATCCGGTGGAACAAGTGGCTACTCCGGAAGGGTATGCGGCAAACCCTAAATTGGTGATTGATTTTTATAATGAGCGTCGTAAACAGTTGCTTGCTGTAAAGCCTAACCGGGGGCATGAACTGGTTTCTGAGATGGAAAAGTTCTTTAATGTGACTGTTATCACTCAAAATATTGATAATTTGCATGAGCGTGCCGGAAGTTCGCATATTATTCATTTACATGGCGAACTGACCAAGGTGACATCTAGTTGGCAACCTAATAATCCAGCTTATATTAAAGAATTAAAGCCGGAAGAATATGAGATACATTTGGGAGACTTGGCCGGAGACGGTTCCCAGTTTCGTCCGTTTATTGTATGGTTTGGTGAATCTGTTCCTATGATTGAAACTGCAATTGAATATGCTGAAACAGCTGATATCTTTTTAATTATAGGAACTTCGCTTAATGTATATCCTGCTGCCGGTTTGTTGAATTATGTGCCTGCCCGCACTCCTGTTTATTTAATAGATCCTAAGCAGGTGCCCATTGCATCGGGACGTAAAGTGCATGTAATTCAGAAAGGTGCGTCCGAAGGAATGGAAGAGCTTAAAAAAATATTAGTGGGATAGTTTGCAAGTAAACAATTTCCTTGTATATTTGTTATGTATTTAAAGAATATTTAAAACATAAAACAGAGACAATTATGAAAAAGTACGTTTGCACAGTATGTGGTTGGGTTTATGACCCGGCAGAAGGAGATCCTGAAGGTGGAATCGCTCCGGGAACAGCATTTGAAGATATTCCAGATGATTGGGTTTGCCCTCTTTGCGGAGTAGGTAAAGATGATTTCGAAGTTCAAGAAGATTGATCCTACCTTATAACCGGATATCATATAAAGCGGAGGAATTTCTTTTGTATGATATATCAGATAGCGCGACTAATTATTATTTAGTTGCGCTTTTTTATTTTACATTATTATTAATGGCTTACCTTAAAAAAAAGAGCGTAACCTATAACAGGTTGCGCTCTTTATGGTATAAAAGAATGTTCTTATTTCTTTTCTTGCTTTTCAGGACGAGGCAGTAATACTTTGTGAGAGAGCTTGAATTTACCTGTCTTGGGATCAATATCAAGTAACTTCACTTCTATTTCATCCCCTTCTTTTAAACCGGCCTCTTCTATTGTTTCAAGACGTTTCCAGTCAATTTCAGAGATGTGTAACAATCCGTCTTTACCAGGCAAGAATTCTACGAACACGCCATATGGCATTACTGAACGGACTTTACCTACATAGACTTCACCGACTTCGGGAACGGCAACGATACCCTTGATAATGCGCATAGCATCGTCAATACATTTCTTGTTTGTTCCCGCAATCTCAATGCGACCTACTCCATCAGTTTCTTCAATCGTGATGGTTGCTCCGGTTTCTTCCTGCATACCTTGGATAATCTTTCCGCCCGGACCGATGATAGCCCCAATGAACTCTTTAGGAATAGTCATCGTTTCAATACGAGGAGCATGCGGTTTCAAATCTTTACGAGGTTCGGCTATACATTCGGTTAACTTGTTAAGAATATGTTCGCGACCTTCTTTTGCTTGCAGTAACGCTTTTTCCAAGATTTCGAATGACAGACCATCTACCTTGATGTCCATCTGTGTAGCAGTGATACCATCACGAGTACCTGTAACCTTGAAGTCCATATCACCCAAGTGATCCTCATCTCCAAGAATATCAGACAATACGGCATATTTTTCTTCACCTGCATTCTTAATCAAGCCCATGGCAATACCTGAAACTGGTTTTTTCATGGCAACACCGGCATCCATTAATGCAAGCGTTCCTGCACAGACAGTAGCCATTGAAGAAGAACCATTTGATTCCATGATATCAGATACTACACGTACTGTGTATGGGTAGCCTGCAGGAATTTGTCCTTTCAAAGCACGCCATGCCAAGTGCCCGTGACCGATTTCACGACGACCTACACCACGTTGTGCTTTTGCTTCACCGGTAGAATAAGGGGGGAAGTTGTAGTGTAACAAGAATCGTTCTCTGTGTTGATCCAGAACATCGTCTACGATTTTCTCATCTAGCTTGGTGCCTAATGTGACAGAAGTTAAAGACTGAGTTTCACCACGGGTGAAAATGGCAGAACCGTGAGGGCCGGGCAGATAACCTACTTCGCACCAGATAGGGCGGATTTCAGTTGTCTTACGTCCGTCGAGACGCTTGCCTTCATCCAGGATGGAACGACGCATGGCTTCTTTTTCAACATCGTGGTAGTAACGGTCGATTAATGCACCTTTTTCTTCCAGTTCTTCTTCTGTATATTGAGTTTTGAATTCATCGCGGATGGCATCAAAAGCATCTTGACGTTCATGCTTGTTTCTGTTTCCTGAAGCAGCGATGGCGTATGCTTTATCATAACAAGCTTCGCGTACAGCTTTGCGTAAATCTTCATCGTTTTCTTCGTGGCAGTATTCGCGTTTTACGGTAGAACCGACTTCTTCTGCCAGTTCCATCTGGGCCTTACATTGTATCTTGATTGCTTCGTGAGCAGCTTTCATGGCAGCCAGCAAGTCTTGTTCGCTGACTTCCTGCATTTCGCCTTCTACCATCATGATGTTGTCATATGTGGCTGCAACCATCAGATCCATATCAGCTTTCTCAAGTTGTTCGAAAGTGGGGTTGATAACGAACTGGCCATCGATACGTGCTACGCGTACTTCAGAAATCGGTCCGCCGAAAGGAATGTCGGAAACGGCTAATGCTGCTGAAGCGGCCAATCCTGCCAATGCATCAGGCATATCTATTCCATCAGCTGAGAAAAGAACAATGTTTACGTAAACCTCTGCATGGAAATTATCGGGGAATAAAGGACGCAATGCGCGGTCTACCAGTCGGCAAGTCAGGATTTCATAATCTGAAGCTTTGCCTTCTCTTTTGGTAAAGCCACCGGGAAAACGTCCGAATGCTGAATATTTTTCTTTGTACTCTACCTGAAGGGGCATAAAATCTGTACCGGGAACTGCATCTTTTGCTGCACAAACAGTAGCTAGCAACATGGTGTTACCCATGCGGAGCATTACAGAACCGTCTGCCTGTTTTGCCAGCTTTCCCGTTTCGAGTGTGATGGTTCTACCATCAGGAAGCTCGATCGTCTTAACAATTGGATTGATCATAAAAAATGTTTTAATATATTTTTCGTCTAAAATTCGTGCAAAGATAGGCATTTATTCTTCTAATTTGGTGAGAATGAGATAAAAAGTTACTATGATTACTGTTTTTTTTCATTTTAATGTGTAAGAAGGTGGATAAATGCTTTGACAAACCACGAAAAGACGTATCTTTGCATCCAAAATTATTAAGAGAACACACATTTATATTAATTTTAGCGATGAAAAAGAATGTATATTTTTTGCTCGCACTTCTGTTGATAGGGTTGAGCGCCTGCGACAATGCACCGAAGTTCAAAGTTCAAGGTGAAATTAATGGTGCTGAAGATAAGATGCTTTATTTGGAAGCGTCGGGATTGGATGGCATAGTAGCGCTTGATTCGGCAAAATTGGGCAGTAGCGGAAGTTTTAGTTTTGCACAGAAGCGCCCGGAATCTCCTGAATTCTATCGTTTGCGTTTAGATAATAAAGTGATAAACTTTGCTGTAGACTCTACGGAAACAGTATCAGTTAAGGCTGAGATAAATGATTTTGCGACTGCCTATCGTATTGAAGGTTCGGAAAACAATTTGAAAATTAAGGAATTGGTGTTGTTGCAAGCTGATTTGCAGAAGAATGTGGACAAACTCGGTCAGAACCGTAATATCCCTGCGGGCATCGCACAAGACAGCCTTTTGGCTATGGTAAACAATTACAAGAATAAAGTGAAACGAGAATATATTTTTGCGGCTCCAAATATGCCATATGCTTATTTCGCTTTATTCCAGTCGTTGAATGGGTATATGATTTTTGATCCTTTGACAAATAAGGAGGATGTGAAGTGTTTCGCTGCGGTGGCTACGAGTCTGAATAATGCTTATCCACATGCCGACCGTTCACGCAACTTGTACAATATGGTTATAAAAGGAATGAAGAATACCCGTACTCCCCGTCAGCAGACCATGGAAATTCCTGAAGATAAAATCAAGGAAGCCAGCATTATTGATATTCAGCTGAAAGACTTGAAAGGCAATACACGCAGTCTGACCGATTTGAAGGGTAAAGTGGTGCTGATCGATTTTACTGTATATAACAATGCAATGTCTGCTGCACATAATTTGGCGTTACGTGAACTTTATAATAAGTATGCTTCTCAAGGGTTCGAGATTTACCAGATTTCACTGGATGGTGATGAACACTTTTGGAAAACATCTGCAGATAATCTGCCTTGGGTCTGTGTACGTGACGCTAATGGCGCTTATTCTTCATACATTTCATTATATAATGTAACTAATCTGCCTTCGGTATTTTTGGTAAATCGTAATAATGAATTAAGTGCCCGTGGTGAGAATATTAAAGATTTGGATGAAGCCATTAAAAAACTCTTGTAAAAAGCTAATTATGAGTTGAATTTGTTTAAACATGTTACATAGCATCCTTATAAACTTGACTCGTATTAGATAAAAGTCTATCTTTGCAAGACTTGAAATACCAAAGAGGGTTCCGACATTTCCATGTCGGAATTCTTTTTGTTTTTATAGGCATAACTGGAACAATGAATAATTATATAATTTAAAAGGAGGAAAACATTATGGCTTATATGTCAGAAGAAGGTTACAAGCAACTGATTGAGGAACTGAAATATCTGGAATCAGTAGAACGTCCTAAAATTGTGTCGGCTATTGCCGAAGCGCGTGATAAGGGAGACTTGTCAGAAAATGCCGAATATGATGCTGCCAAAGAGGCGCAAGGTCTATTGGAGATGAAGATCAGCCAGCTGAAATCAACTATTGGTGATGCTAAAATTATTGATACTTCAAAAATGAATGCAGATACAGTGCAAATTTTGACGAAAGTAGAATTGAAGAATGCTAAGACCGGAATGAAGATGGTTTATACTATCGTAGCCGAAAGCGAAGCGAATTTAAAATTGGGCAAGATTTCGGTAAATACTCCGATAGCACAGGGTTTGTTAGGAAAAAAAGTGGGTGATGTGGCTGAAATCACTATTCCGCAGGTAAAATCAGCTTGGAAGTTGTGAATATTTCATTTTAATATATAAGGCAGGTCCGCTATGCGGGGCTGCCTTATTTAATACTTATAGATATGGCAACAATATTTAGTAGAATTATTACAGGTGAGATTCCTAGCTATAAAGTGGCTGAAAATGACCAGTTCTATGCTTTTCTGGATATCAACCCGTTAGCCAAAGGGCATACGTTGGTTGTTCCGAAATGTGAGGTGGACTATATCTTTGATTTGGAGGATAATGAACTGGCTGCTATGCATGTTTTTGCAAAGAGTGTGGCGCTTGCCATTCAAAAGGTTTTTCCGTGCAAGAAAGTAGGTGAGGCAGTAATCGGATTAGAGGTTCCTCATGCACATATTCATCTGATTCCTATTCAGAAAGAGTCGGATATGATTTTTTCTAATTCGAAGTTGAAACTGACAAATGAAGAATTTGTGGAGGTGGCAACAGCAATCAATCAAGCCTGGGAAGGTGGTGACAAGTAATCTTTTTCTTTCTTAGTAAATATAAAGAGTGGGAAACGGATATTCTGTTTCCCGCTTTCCTTTATGATTAAACTCCGGTTACCTGTTTTTATACAAACTGATCTCCTAGTTTGATTTGTACGTCATTTACGAATTTTCGGATAGCGCTTTCGTCATCTTTTTTGCATATGAGTAATACATTGTCTCTTGCGGCTACTAAATAACCTTCTAGATCCTGTATTACGGCTAATTTCCCTTCTGGCACTACTATTACATTATTATAGCTGTTATATAATAAGGAGTTTCCGTTTACTACGACGTTACCTTCTTGGTCCTTGGATGATATATCATACAAGGAGTCCCATGTACCTAAATCTGCCCATCCGAAGTCGCACAATTGGACGAAAACATTGTTGGCTTTCTCCATGATTCCATAGTCAATGGAGATATTGGGACAGGAGGCAAAATCTTCTTCTCCGTTAGTCAGTTTGGTACAAACTTCGGGCATAATCTCATTGAAGGCTTCTAAAATTGTATTGATATTCCATAAGAATATTCCTGAGTTCCAATAGAATTCTCCACTTTCTACGAATACTTTGGCAAATTCCAATTGGGGCTTTTCAATGAATGTTTTTACTTTAAAGAATTCTCCTTGTTTTTCTTCCTCAATCTGAATATAGCCATAGCCGGTTTCCGGTCTGTTAGGTTTGATACCTAATGTTAGTAATTGAGGAGAGTTTGAAACAAATTCCAGACCTTTCAAAATTGCAGCTTTGAACTCATCTTCTTTTAAAATCAGGTGGTCGGACGGTGCGACAATGACATTGGCATTTGGATTGAGTTTTTTTATGTGATAAGAAGCCCAAGCTATACATGGAGCAGTGTTTCTGCGGGTGGGTTCCAATAAAATTTGTGATTTGTCCAATTCTGGGAGTTGTTCTTGGATCAGTTCTTTATACAATACATTGGTTGTAATAAAGATGTTTTCTATAGGGACTATTTTTTTATAACGATCAAACGTTTGCTGTATTAGAGAACGTCCGGTCCCGAAGAAATCAAGAAATTGTTTAGGAAGGTTTTTGCGGCTATATGGCCAGAACCGACTACCTATACCTCCCCCCATGATGACACAATAATTATTGCTGTTTGTCATGATATAAAATCGTTTTAAAGTTTCCGCTAATATAGGGCTTATTTTTAGAAAACCATTGTCCGTTATCCCATAAATCGTAGTATATTTATCTTTTTTTGAAAAAAAATGCCGAAAAGTTTGCAGGTATGAAAAAAAGTCGTACCTTTGCAACCGCAATCGAGAAACAAACAATGTTTCAAGAGATGCCCAGATGGCGGAATCGGTAGACGCGCTGGTCTCAAACACCAGTGGATTCACTTCCATCCCGGTTCGACCCCGGGTCTGGGTACAAAGATAAAAGCTAAGTGTTGAGAAGTCAATCACTTAGCTTTTTTTGTTTAAATTTTCCCCACACGTGTGCAAAAAATATAGCAGTAAGTCATTATTTCTTTTGGTTGAACGTAGTAAATAAGTTACCTTTGAAAAGAAATAAAGCCTATTAAATAAAAGTAATGGAACAAGGTGTTTGGCAAGAAATAGAACAGTTGTACCAGAAGTTTCAAAAACTTGGTATCAGTGAAGCGGTGGACTATGATAAGTACTACCTTTATTCTCTCATTACCCATTCCACAGCCATAGAAGGCTCCACGTTGACCGAACTTGATACGCAGCTTCTCTTTGACGAGGGAGTAACAGCGAAAGGGAAACCGCTTGTGCATCATCTGATGAATGAAGATTTGAAGCAAGCGTATGAACTTGCCAAAGTTGAATCAGACAGCCTTGTACCTATAACTCCTGCTTTTCTGAAAAGGATGAATGCAATGCTGATGCGTACTACTGGCAGCGTTCACAGTGTGATGGGTGGCTCTTTTGATTCTTCTAAAGGAGAGTTCCGTCTATGTGGTGTTACGGCTGGTGTTGGCGGACATTCTTATATGAACTATTTGAAAGTTCCTGCTAAGGTGGATGAACTTTGTGCGATTCTTCAAGAGAAGCAAAAGAAAATGGGAACATTTCGGGAACAATACGAGTTGAGCTTTAATGCCCACCTTAATTTAGTAACTATTCATCCGTGGGTGGATGGCAACGGAAGAACGGCTCGATTACTGATGAACTACATCCAGTTTTGTTATCACCTTTTTCCTACTAAGATATTCAAAGAGGATAGGGAAGAATATATCCTTTCTCTACGCCAATGTCAGGACGAAGAAACCAACCAGCCGTTTTTGTCGTTTATGGCAGGGCAGTTGAAGAAATCGCTTTCTTTGGAGATTGAAAGGTTTAAAGCTTCGCAAAAGAAAGGATTCTGTTTTATGTTCTGATATTATATTAAGCAAAGAATTACTATTTACGAATTTGGGTAACTTTGTGTAGAATTAAAAAAAGTTTAATATGGACTTGGCGGGAATTTATCATAAAGCAAATATTTTGATTGCTCAGACTTACGGTATAACAGGTGTACCGGAAAAAGGATATGTTATCGTTACTGTTAATAATGTTAGATATATTGTATATTTCTACAAAATAGAAAGTGGCTGGAATATTGAGAAAGTAGAAGAATGCTTATAACTGAATTCTGCCTCGAGTGGTGAACTATGTTCACCGCCCCGGCTTTTCAAATTCATTTCTTCTTCGTGCAGTGCTCTGTTTCAAACTTTCGCAATGTGGTTACGCTGAATCTTTTCTTAATGAACTTTTGGACATCGGATGCTTTGTAATACACTTCACTCCCGACAAATGCGTTCTCTAATTTTTCCCCATGCAGGTGTATTCGACAAGCAGCTATCTTGTATCGTATAATACATCTCCCGAAAGCGTGACATTGGTATAGTAAAACTTAATATATTCTCATGGATATAGCGACGCACGGAGGGGTCAAACAGTCCAATAAATGTACGTTTCCCATTTTTGCTGTTTTCCAATGCTGCTTCTGAAAAAATAGAAGAACATCCCGAACCAAATTTTGCAGTAATTGCATCATCCGAATTGTTATCGTAAAATGTCCATGAAGCAAGTCCTGAAAGCATATCAGGGGTAGCCAAAAAGAAAATCCCCACTACATTATTAAAGTTTTCAAGTTCAGTAATGGGTGAAATATTCAAATACTGCCTTGTCGTAATCTGCACATTTGCCTTTTCTACGAAATCAAGAACCAGTTCCGGAGATTTCTTATATTTTTCTTTGCTTGAAACAAACATAGGCATCTTTTCATTCATGGTCGAAAAACCGGTATAGAACTTACCGCCCATACACCCGATTCTATCGGCACTCAAAGAGATTGGTTCACCACCAATCAGCCTTTCAAACTCCTTAAAAAAACAACCGTTGATTTTTTTCAAATCATCATTAATCTGTTTATCAGAATACCAAAAAGCAAAGGGTAATTATACCTTTTCTCCGAAAGCCTTTTGGATATTTTCTATAAAAACACTTACTTCCATTTGGTTACTCATTACATTATTTCTATATTTGTCATGACAAATATGGTCATTTGTTTGATATGACAAATATGTTTTTCAGCTTTTAACAAACTAAATAATATGGATATAGATAAAATGGTAAATCATAAAATAGCCAAACTTTCGGGTATAATCAAACGTCAAATATATCAAATTATATCAGAAGAGGGGCTGGACATAACGCCGGAACAGTGGGTTCTTTTAGTCAATTTATGGGAAAACGATGGTCAGACTATTGGTGATTTAGTTACACAGTCGCAAAAAGACTTTGCCAATGTTACGAGAATAGTTGAAAAATTATCCAAAAACGGATATATCATCAAGCGGAAAAATCATAAAGATGGACGGAGTGTTCTTTTATACTGCACCGATAAGGTAAAAACAATTATGCCGCATATAAATAAATGTCAAATGCTATCTCTAAACATCTCATTAAAAGGTATATCACAAGAAGAACAAGATACATTTCTTCATATCTTGGACAAGATTGAAAAGAACTGCATCAATTATCTGAATCAACCAAGTAAAATTATCGTGTCAATTGACGGAAAATTTGATTGATTAATCAATTAAAATTTGAGGAAAATTGTAATTATACTTGTTGTGCAGTATGTAGTTTAGTTTATACATCCAAAACGGACTAAACTTATTCTTGTTGACAGCAAATTATATGTGGCTGGCGAAAAGAAAAATAGTTTTCTTCTTTTCGCCAGCATTACTTTTATGATAGGTTAGTAATTTGAGGAAGCAATGAACTCCTTTATTTCTTCCTCGCTTGGAAGTTCTATCATGTACTTCTGTACGAAGATATTCGGATTTAATCCGGCAGTGGCATATTTCACTAATGTATCACCCTTTTCAGTACAAAGCAGAATACCGATAGGCGGATTATCATCCGGCTGCATCACTTCTGCTTTAAAATAGTTCAGATACATATTTAGCTGCGAAGCATATTCATGGCGGAACTTGTCTATCTTCAATTCCACAATAACATGACATTTCAAGATGCGGTGATAGAATACGAGGTCGGTAAAGAAATAATCCTCATCAATCAAGATACGTTTTTGTCGGGTTTCAAAGCAGAATCCATGCCCCATTTCCAGCAGGAAGTGTTGCAGGTTGTCAAGAATGGATTGCTCCAAGTCGTTTTCTGTTACTAAGGCATGCTCGTTTAATCCTAAGAACTCTAAAGTAACAGGGGTGTTGATAACATCTTTAGGCTGTAATAAGGTCGCTTGTTGCTGGACTAAAGCGGAGAGGGCTTCTTTGTTTTTGGAGAGTCCACTACGTTCATAATATAAAGATGCTATTTGTCGTTCTAACTCCTTATATGACCAACAGCCACGAATGGTTTCCATTTCATAAAAAGCTCGTTTTACAGGGTTGTCAATAGCGGAGATGAGCATTAAATTAGAATATGTGAGTTTATTAAAGAGTCTATCTGCCGGAATTATCCATTCTTTTGCAGTTCCCAATTCGGCGGACGGTATCCGCCGAATGTTCATTGCAGATTCGGCGGATGGCAACCGCCGAATTGGTTCTATGAATTCGGCACTCAATGTGTGCCGAATTTGGATTTGTGATGCAATGTATTGTGTGATAGGTTCTTTCAGTTGTGGATAAACAAGGTACAGCCGTCTAACCTCTCGGAATCTTCGTTCATTCAGGCTTTTGTTTTCAGTCGTTGTTCCAGCTTCTTCAACAATTGTTCACCGTATGCGGCACGGTCTTCTCCGTTCTGTTCGAACTCCACGATATAGCAACCCATAAGCCAGTTACGGGAAGTAAGGGCAAGGTTTACAGCGTGTGCGGCTTGTGCCTGCAACGTGTTCTGTATCGTGCTGATATGTTTTACTAATGCTTCAAAGTTCATAGTTACAAAGATAAGTCTTTTGTGGTTAAAACTTTAGTTCGGACAGGCTATTTATTGCTTCCTCTTTCTAATTTATCCACCGCACGGGTGTATTTCTCCGTATGCTTTAATCCGCTATGTCCTAAAAGGCTGGCTACGGTTTTGCCAGCTTATGTGTTTGTCTATCCCGGCTTTTACCCACCGCTTTACTGATTTTACAGCAACTTTCGTAAGTAGGTAAATCGAATATCAAACAGCAAGTTTTTTGTCTACCGGGGCTTCACCAATGATAGACAATAGGCTGTCATTCAGGGGAATAACTACACCACTACTGGCTGAATATCCCTTTGTCTTGCTTTGCTCAAACTTCAATAACCGATTAGCGTAATCCACATTCTTATAGGTAAGGTCTTTTACATCACAGAAACACAAACCGCAGTATAAGCAGAATATAAAAGCCCGTCTGACATTCGGGTTCTCGTTGTCATAATGGCAAGCCGCCAGCTTTTGGATTTCTTCGGGAGAAAGAACATCTTTCCGAAGCATTTGGCTATCCACTTTGCAGGTAACACTTTTGGATGGGTCTTTCAACATTACATCGTGGTCAATCGCATATCGAATAACTTTCTTGAAACGCTGGTAAATGCTTTTAGCACCTTCACCCACACTTCGGGATTGCAAATAGGCTACAAATTGCTCCATCATTTCCTTGGTAATAAGTTCCGGTTTGATACTAAACTCATTCATGGGGTATTGCTCTTTTAAGAAGTCCTTAAAACGGCTAAACGCAATTTGTACCATGCGAATATCTTTCTTGGTGTAATTGTTGATATAAACAGATACAGACTAAGGTTCTCTTTTCGCCTGTTGTGCTTTACTGCAAACTTGGGCTTGCCTTGCATCTTTCCACTTATCATAGTACACTTGATTACCGTTTTCATCCAATACGGGCTTTTCCTCTCTACCTAAATAATACTCTAAGTAAAGGCTGATTCTGCCGTCCGAGAGCTTATTTTGCTCCAATTTGGGATTTTCTTTCGTTTTATTTTCTAACTTTGCCATTGTTCAGAGGTTTTATCCCGATTTAGGTACCGTAATCGGGTGATTACACTAAATGCTTGATTTTCTTTTGTTTTCCTATGATTTCTATAGCTTATACCGGGTCTGGGTACTGAGGCAGAGAAAGTTGAAAAACTCTCTCCGCTTTTCTTTTCTACTCCTCGTAACTCATTGGTTTGCTGGGCTCAACGTCCAATACCTTCCAATCGCAACCTGCATAAGCTACTACGAGTCATCTTCCCCGAAGTTTTAATGGAGTATTTCGAGATCTCCTGTTGGCATGACGACTTCATGAAAACACTACCTGGAACGTTCAGATTACAAGAGTGGAACTGTGATTTCACATGGTTTTACTGATGAGAAAGTGATCCAGAACTTTCCTCTGCGTGGCAAACCTGTTTATCTCCACGTAAGACGTCGTCGCTGGTATGGCAAAGCTACAGGGAAAACGTTTTCTTGTTAGATAAATAATGTGAAAACTGTATTTTTTCTTTGGAATAGAATTAACTTTCAGCCACTTATAAGGTCTAACATATATTATTCATTTAATATTATGTTAGAATTATGAGAAAACAAATTTTAAGTTTACTTGTTGTGTTGTTAATCGGCTCAACAGTATGTATGGCTCAGGATCGTCAAAAAGGAAAAGTTGACAGAGAGAAGCGTATCGAACAGATAATAACCGATCTGGGACTGAATGAAAAGCAAGCCAAGGATTTTAAGGCTGCAATGGAAGAAATGCGACCGACAAAGAGAAATTCTAATGAAAGACCTTCGCGCGAAGAGATGCAAAAGAAGAGAAAAGAGGGAGAAGCTAAAATAAAGAGTATCCTGACTGATGAACAATATAAGAAATATCAGGATATGCGTAAAAAGGAAAATGCAGATAGAAAGAAAAGAACTAAATAAGAAAGTATTTCTTTTTTACTCTTTTTAGCTAGTTTTATTGGCCTGTTATCGTTTCTCGTATATGTTTGGTTATCGTGACTTTAGAGGAGATGATAGGCTATTAAGTATTTATAAAGGTATTATTTATACAGATATAAAGCAGGTTTTTGCTGGCTGATATTCATAAATTTTATCCAAAAGAAGAAAAAGAATAGAATAAACAAGAAGCAACGTAACAACCTATCCATAAAAATGCTATATTTATTGCAGCTAGAGAGCACTTTAAGTAATGCTTAAGAGGAAAGACGCAAAGTAGTATATATACTATATATTTTCTATTATTAATTACTTAAACACATTTTTTATGGAAGCCAAGAAATCAAAAAAGGCTGCAATTGAGAATCAACGGGGTTCTTGGTTGTTGATGGGTTTGGTTGTTGCGCTTGCCTTCATGTTCGTTTCGTTCGAATGGACACAACATGATGTCAGGGTTGCAGCACTATCATCAGATGATGAATCCATCTTTGTTACAGAGTTAGTTCCGATCACATTCCCAGATGAGAAACTGGAACCGCCTCCACCTCCCGAAAATAAGATCGTAGAAATATTAGAAATAGTAAAGAATGATATAGAGGTAGCGGATAATGTTTCTACAGTTGGAGAGGATATGGACGCAACTCATAAGATTGTCTGGATACCGCCAGTGGTGGAAACGGAAGTGGTTGATGAAGACGTTATTGTTGATGTTGCAGAAATCATGCCTGAGTTTCCCGGAGGTACGGCTGCTTTGATGAAATATTTGGGTACAAATATCAAGTATCCGACTATTTCTCAGGAAATGGGTTCAGCGGGAAGAGTGATTGTCCAATTTGTTGTTGACAAAGATGGATCAATTTCAAATCCCGAAGTGGTGCGAGGGGTTGATCCTTATTTGGATAAAGAAGCTATCCGCGTGATAAGTTCTATGCCGAAATGGACTCCCGGAGTGCAGAATGGTAAGAAAGTTCGAGTAAAATATACCGTTCCTGTAGTATTCAGGTTACAGTAGTTGCTTGAAATAGATGTGTAATGCGGGCCGGTTCCGAAAGGGATCGGCCCTTTTTTATTGAAATCCGACATTCTCAATCACAGGATACTTATAACATTTCTTTTCCGGATTGCTTCTATGAAATAAAAAAACATATCTTTGCAAGAAGAATAAAAACAAATGTTGATTTTATGAATCTTCTACTTTGTCTTAAAAGACCCTTTATCTGGCTTTCCCGCTTCCGTTACCGTTGCGGATATGGTGTACATTCTCCATTTGCATTTAGTCTGATAACGGATGTGATATATGAAAAGATGCCTTATTATGCTTATGATTCTTTGGAGAAAGAACAGAAGAAAATAGTAGAGGAGCGTGGGTGTAATAAAGGTACACAGAAGGTAAATCGTTTCTTGTTCCGGCTGGTGAATAAAGTGCAACCTGCTACTATTGTAGAGGTAGGTCGTCCTTCGGTGACCTCACTTTATCTTCAATCGGCGAAATCTTCTGCGGAATATCTTTTTGCTTCTGACTTGTCGGAACTGTTTCTGGATACGGACGTTTCGGTAGATTTTCTATATCTGAACGATTATCAGAATCCGTGTTTGCTGGAGGAAGTCTTTCGGGTTTGTGTACGCCGGACCACCTTGAAAAGTGTGTTTGTTGTGCATGGAATCTGTTATTCTAAAGAAATGCGGGCATTCTGGAAAAGATTGCAGGCTGACGAACGGGTAGGTATTACCTTCGACCTGTACGATATAGGCTTGCTCTTTTTTGATAAAACAAAGATAAAACAGCATTATATCGTCAACTTCTGAGAACCTTTGTACGTTAACCTTATATAGATGATTAAAAAAGAAAATTATGAAAAAGAGCCTTGTATATACAAAAACCGGAGACAAGGGAACAACAAGTCTTGTTGGTGGTAGTCGTGTTCCGAAGACCCACATTCGTTTGGAAGCTTATGGAACAGTGGACGAGCTTAATTCCAACTTGGGATTACTGAATACTTATTTGCAAAATGAGACTGACAGGAACTTTATTTTGGGCATACAACATAAGTTATTTGCTATCGGGTCGCATTTGGCTACCGATCAGGAAAAAACACAACTGAAAGCCGCCAGTATCATTTCAATGGAAGATGTGGAAAGTATCGAGCGGGAGATTGATAAGCTGGACGAGCAATTACCCGAACTTTGTGCTTTCATCATTCCCGGCGGAAGTCGTGGAGCAGCCGTCTGCCATGTTTGCCGCACGATTTGCCGGAGAGCCGAAAGACGCATTCTGGCTTTGTCCGAAACTTGTACAATTTCTCCCGAAGTATTAGCTTTTGTCAACAGATTATCAGATTATTTGTTTGTATTATCCCGAAAAATTAATTTTGATGAACAAAATAATGAAATATTTTGGGATAATAGTTGGCCCCGACTTTCACAAGCTGGGGCTTTGTTATTACCTAAAGATTTTGTATCTTTAGGCATAAGATTTTCACTATGACAAAGATACATTTTCGTCCTTATAATTCCAACCAAACAGTGCTTTTTCCTCAAAGAATTGACGAGGATATTGCAGAGCATGATCCAGTTCGGATGGTTGACGCTCTGGTTGAGAGCCTGAACCTTGAAAGTTTCAGGAAGTTGTATAAGGAATGCGGCCGCAGCCCTTACCATCCCAGGATGATGCTCAAGGTCATTCTCTATGCCTCATATGAACAACGTCTATTCCTGCCGGAAAATTGAAAAGCTCCTTCATCGTGATATCCATTATATCTGGCTTGCCGGATATGAGAAACCTGATTTCATTACCATCAACCGTTTCCGCAACCGGGTGAAAAAGGAAATCAACGAGGTATTTACCCAAACCGTACTCCTTCTCTCTTCCAAAGGCTTCATCAGGCTGAATGTGGAATACATTGACGGGACAAAGATTGAGTCCAAAGCCAATAAGTATACTTTCGTCTGGCGAAAAACGGTTGAGCGGAACTGTGAACGCCTGATGAAGAAGATACATGTCCTGTTAGGGCAGATAGACGATGTCATCGCCCAGGAGAACTCATCGGAAAGCAATGAGGAGATTGAGTTCACTCCGGCCATGCTGACTGAGATGGCTGGAGAATTGCGGAAAGCACTTGAACAGGTTCCTGAGCCCTCCACGAAAGAGGAAAAGACTGCGTTGAAAAAGAAACGCAAACAGCTGAGGAACTGGAAGAACACAGGGACAAGCTGCAGGAATACGACAACCGTCTGAACACGCTACAGGACAGGAACTCCTATTCCAAAACGGACAAGGACGCTACTTTCATGAGAATGAAGGAGGATGCCATGCGTAACGGCCAGACAAAGCCCGGTTACAACCTCCAGATCGGCACCGAGAACCAGTTCATTACCGATTTTGCACTCTTTCCGAACCCTACGGATACACTGACCATGATACCTTTCCTGCAATCCTTCTCAAGCAGATATGACAGGTTGGCCCATACGGTGGTGGCCGATTCCGGCTACGGTTCTGAGGAGAATTACCGCTTCATGTCAGAAAACGGTATGGCGGGCTACGTCAAATACAACTACTTCCACATGGAACAGCGGCCGAGATTCAAACCGGACCCGTTCAGGGCGGAAAACTTCTACTACAATGAAGAACAAGACTTTTGTATCTGCCCCATGGGACAGAAGATGCAAAGGATAGGGACTAGACATGTGAAAACAGCATCCGGATATGTCAGCGAAAATGCCACGTACAGAGCCATCAGATGTGAAGGCTGTCCGCTAAGATGCCGATGTTTTAAAGCAAAGGGGAACAGAACGATGGAGTTGAATCACAGACTCAGAAAATACAAGCAAAAAGCCAAAGAGTTGCTCTGCTCAGAGGAAGGACTGAAACACAGAGGACAGAGATGCATAGAACCGGAAGCCGTGTTCGGACAAATGAAAAACAATATGAATTACAAACGTTTCCGCCATTTTGGAAAGGATAAGGTCTTCATGGACTTTGCCTTCTTTGCCATTGCCTTCAATATAAAAAAGATGTGTGCAAAAATGACTAAAGAAGGTATGGATTGGCTGATTAGACCGTTTTATGAGCTTACAGTTGTTCTATTTAGATGTTGCGAACGCATAAATCAAAGAAATCCTCAAAATATCGCAGCTTAAAGAAATGAACCGATTTTTATAGTCAATGAAAAAAAGGAAGGCGCATCGGGTATTACGACACACCTGGGATTTCTTTCGGCCAACTGACAATTGCAGGTACCGCCGTTCCTCCTTCAAATGCGCTGTATTTATTACCACGAAAAGGACCTGCAGGACTATGTCCGTTAAGCAATTCCTCAGCATGGTCATCATAACCGTCGTCAACTACCGGACCATTGTCACTAGAGAGGATAATTAATGTGTTTTCTCGTAATCCCCGTTCGTCAAGAGCTGCTATTATTTGTCCCACTGTCCAGTCAAATTGGGCAATAGCATCACCACGTACTCCCATTTTATTCTTACCTCTAAAACGTTCATGTGGAAAACGTGGTACATGTACGTCGTTTGTAGCAAAATACAAGAAAAAAGGCTGGTTTTTGTACTTGTCGATAAAATCAATAGCATGTGCGGTGATGGAGTCGGCTATATTTTCATCTTTCCATAATGCTTTGCCACCACCTTTCATGTATCCTATGCGACCAATTCCGTTGACAATAGCCATGTCGTGCCCATGACTATGTTTCATATTGTACAACAGTTCCGGATGATCTTTCCCTAATGGTTCGCCAGGGAATGGCTTTTGATAACTAACCTCAATAGGAGCAGAAGGGTCGTAGTTGGCTACTTTACCGTTTTCAATAAACACGCATGGTACGCGATCCGCTGTGGCTGCCATAATATAGGAATAATCAAATCCCAAGTCTCCCAGTGCTGTAGGTAGTGGAGCATTCCAGTCTTGCATGCCCGATTTGTCACCCAATCCTAAATGCCATTTGCCGATAGCGCCGGTGATATATCCGGAATTCTTAAAAACATCTGCCAGCGTGTAAGTTTCAGGTCGGATAATCATACCAGCATTACCTGCTGCCACACCGGTTCCCGGTACACGCCACGCATATTCTCCAGTGAGCATGGAGTAACGTGAAGGAGTACTGGTAGCCGCAGTAGCGTGCGCATTGGTGAATTGGACACCACTTTCTGCCAATTGGTTTACATGGGGAGTTTGTACGTTTTTGGCTCCATAGCATTCGAGGTCACCATATCCCAGATCATCTGCATAGATAAAAATGACGTTTGGCTGCTTTTGAGGATTTGTTTTGGTTTTGAGCTTTTCGCTTTGTGCCGGACCTGTAACCGCCAATAGGCTTGCAACTGGCGAAAGAAAAGCTAATAATGCATACTGTTTCATGGGTATATTTATTTATAGGTTTTAAGGTAACTTATACCTTTGTGTCTTATTAATAAATACGTATATTTTTAGCCCAGCACTATATCAAACCCAGTTAAAACTAGTTAAAACGCAGAATGTCTCTTATGGTATCGTAATGAAGAAAATAAATAGGTTCAAATTCTTTTTTATGAATTTTAAAGCAAAGTAGATATTACGTTCTACCGCCTTCTCGCTAATGTCAAGTTGTTCTGCTATTTCTTTGTTTGTCATTTGTTGTTTCCTGCTCATGATAAAAACCTCTTGTTGTCGTGGTGGAAGTAAAGAAACTAATTTCCATATATATTCCAGTAGATCCTTAACTTCGAGCGTCTCATCAGATATAGCAATTTTCTCAGCAACCTCAAGAGCAGTAATTTTCATCGTTACCTTATTCAGACTTTTGCGGAAGTAATCAAAAATTGTGTTACGAGTCATAATAAAGAGTAATCCGTCTATGTCTTTGTTTTCGTTGATTGATGCACGCGATTCCCATAATTTGATAAAAACCTCTTGTACTGCCTCTTTTATTTCCTCGTCGTCATTCAGATAAATCTCTGAAAATCTGTATACTTTCCGCCAATAATGATCATATACAAAGGTAAATGAGGTTTCGTCTCCTTGTTTTAATTTTTGCTAAAACAGATGTTTTCTCCATTACGTGCATAATTATAATTGTTTTGCAAAGATAAGAAAAAAAAAAGGACTGGTTAGCGTTCTAAAGAACTGCTTTCTGATTTTTCGAAAAAAAGTTCAATGCAATGTAGGGGTAGACATAAAAGTTTCGTATTTAATATTAGAGACGCTTGTTTTATAATGAAAATGAAAAATGTGAAAAAGATAGATATGAATAAGAAACTATATGAACAAATCAAAGCTTTATTAGCAGACAAACTGGATGAAAAAGAACAAAAGGAACTATTTCATCATCGAGAGTTTGAAGAAAGAATGCACCTGCAATGGAATATGGATCGACAAAAAGAACTTGACGATGAAGTAGGGCGAAAGATGTGGAAAATGGTAAGACAGAAATGTCTGGATTGCCAACAACAGAAAAAGCATGTTTATATACCATATTGGCTATCTGTGGCTGCCGTAGCTCTTGTTTTGCTACTTGGAGCAACTTGGATGTATTTCTCCGGAAAAAAGGTAAATGAGGCGAAAGATGCTTTTGTAGAAGTAGTATCAAAAGAAGGACGTCTATATATGCTGCCTGATAGTTCACGAGTTTGGATGCATCCGGGAAGTTCTATCATTGAGATGAAACCTTCGCAAGAATTGACCTTCAACGCGGAGAAGGCAAGCGTGAAAGTGGATGAAATGCAAGGAGTGAAATGGAAAGATGGTAATTATGAATTTACAAATGTTGATTTAAGTTCATGGATTGAGATTGTAGGAAGAATATATAATGTAAAAATATCATTGGAACACGGACAGGCAACCAAGAATCTGTTAAATGGGCGTCTACGTTACAATGAGTCATTGGAAGAAGCTATTGAAAAAATGTGCTTCAGTACAGGGTGGCGATATAGAAAGGAAAATGGAGAATATATCATATTCCGTTAAAGGTATACTATAATATGTTTGTATAATTTTTTAATGTTAATCTTTTAATTATTTAGTATGGAAGAAAAGCAGCAGCATGGCAGGTGGAAGTACCTCATGTGCATTTGGTTTGGAATCTTTTGTTTCCCATTGATTGCAATAGCAGCACAGGGAGTCATAAAGGTGAAAGGGTATTTTAGTGAAGTACAAGCTATCCGTCAGATCGAAAAAAACAGTAATTATGTGTTTTTTTACGATGCAGCGGATTTGGATGAAGTAAAGCGCAAAAACATTGACTGCCAAGGTACGATTGAAAAAGTATTGTCAGTTGTATTTGAAGGGAGTAATGTTAACTATTTAGTCCGGGGAGACGAAGTTGTACTGAAAGTGAATAAACAGAGTGTACAGCAGAAAGGAGAGAAAAGAGTCGTCACGGGTGTGGTTACAGACGCCATAGACGGCGAGCCGTTGGTAGGTGTGAACATTGTTGTGAAAGGTCAGAAAAGTGGAACTATCACGGATTTGAATGGTAGATATTCTATTTCTGTGAGCGGAGACAAAGCCGTACTGGTCTTCTCGTACATTGGTTACCAGAAACGTGAAGCTCCGGTAGAAGATTTAGGGGTGGTTAATGTCACGATGTCCGGAGAACAGCAGACGTTGAACGAGGTCGTTGTTGTAGGTTCCGGAGTACAAAAGAAAGTGAGTGTGACAGGGGCTATTACAAATGTGAAAGGAGATATTTTACGAATGCCGACTTCACAATTAAGTACTTCGTTTGCCGGTAAGCTGGCAGGTGTGATTGCTACCACTAAAACAGGAGAGCCGGGTTCTGGGGCTGATTTTTATATTCGCGGTATTTCTACTTTTGGCGGGCGTACAACACCGCTTATATTATTGGACGATGTAGAAATTTCAGTAGCTGATCTGAACTATGTGCCGGCGGAAAATATCGAGAGTTTCTCCATTTTAAAAGATGCTTCTGCAACTGCAATTTATGGTGCACGCGGTGCAAATGGTGTAATGATAATCTCGACAAAGGGAGGTGATTACAATATGAAGACGAAAGTTAATGTTAGTGCGGAGAACTCTTTCAATATCATGTCCGATTTTCCTGAGTTTGTAGATGGTCCCAGATATATGGAACTTTACAATGAAGCTGACCTGTCGAGAAATCCGAATAAATCGAAAGATCAATTATTGTATTCGGACAGACGGATCCAGTTGACCCGTGACGGGGTAAATCCTTATGTATATCCGAATGTGGATTGGCAGGATGTCATTTTCAAAAAGATGACAATGACGCAGCGTGCCAATATCAATGTATCGGGAGGAGGTACAAAAGTGAAGTATTATATGAGCTTGAATGTCAGCCACGATAGTGGTTTGCTGAATACGGAGAAAGCTTATTCGTGGAACAATAATATTAATATCATGAATTATACGTTCCAGAATAATATCTCCTATAAGTTGACCCCCACAACGACAATCAGGATGAATATGAATGCTCAGATCCGTCAGAACAAAGGGCCTAATATCAATAGTGCTGATTTGTTTAAAATGATTCTGACGACTACTCCGGTAACTTTCCCTGCAACTTATCCTGCGCAACCGGGTGATACGTATATCCGCTATGGGTCTGATTATCAGAGTTCGGACTATCTTTATCCTAATCCTTATGCGCAGATGATGACTTCTTATAAGGAGCAGAATGCGAATACATTGAATACAGTCATTAAAGTGGAGCAGGATTTTGGGTTTGTAACAAAAGGATTGAAGGCAAATATTTGGGTAAACTTTAAAAACTGGTCCAGCAGTTCCTACAATCGTTCCATTACTCCTTATCTTTTCAGAGCTGTGGGATACAGTGAAGATAGTCCGTTGGAATATGACTTGGAACGTATTCAGGAAGGTGCAGACTATATAGCACAGTCGGATATTGCCAGAAGTTCGGATCAGACATTTGAATTTCAGGGAAATATCAGTTATAATCGTCAATTTGGTTTGCACAATGTCGGAGGTATGTTGATGTACCGGCAAAGGGAATACAGAAGTGATGTGCTTCCTAATCGTAATCAAGGAGTCTCAGGACGTTTCACATATGATTACGGACAACGTTATCTGGCTGAAATCAACTTCGGTTATAACGGTACGGAACGTCTTGCCAAGAAGAAGCGTTTCGGTTTCTTCCCGGCAATGTCTTTAGGATGGGTTATCAGTAATGAGAAGTTCTTTGAACCTTTGAAAAATGCGGTGAATAATCTGAAAGTGAGAGCCTCTTATGGATTGGTAGGTAGCGATGATCTGGCACAAGCGGGCGGAAGCTATTATTTATATATTGATAAGCTGACGGATAATAAATTGGATCAGATAAAGTGGACATTTGGAGAGAGTATGAATCACACATTGGGAGGTCCGGAGATTGCCTATTATGCAAATCTGGATGCTGTGTGGGAAAAAGCGAAGAAATTTGATATTGGCGTAGATATGACTTTGTTTGACCACTGGAATATAACAATAGACTATTTCTATGACAAACGTTACGATATATTTATGGAACGTCAGTCTTGGCCTAATTCTTTGGGTTATGGTAAAGCAAAACCTTGGGGAAATGTCGGTAAAATGGATAATAAGGGTGTGGAGTTCAGCCTTAATTATCATAAGAATTTCTCTAAAGATTTGGGGGCTAGTTTTCAGGCTAACCTGACATATAATAAAAATAAGTTGGTTTATAAAGACGAACCGGATTATCCTACTATTTGGAAGTCGGAAACAGGAAAACCATATTCCAGATTGACCGGATATATTTCGGAAGGACTGTTCCAGAGCCAGGAGGAGATAGATAACAGCCCGGAACAGATGGTAGGAAATAGCACTCCGAAGGTCGGTGATATCAAATACCGTGATTTGAATGGTGATGGAAAAATAACGGAAGACGACCAATGTATGATTTCAAGTACGGTTCTGTTCCACGTTTGCAATATGGTTTCGGTGGTACCATTAATTATAAAAAATTCGACTTTGGTATTTTCTTCAGTGGTTCGGCATTGCGTTCCATTCTGATCAATGGTTTGGACCCCTTCCTTGAAGGGAATCGTATACCGAATAAGAATGTGTTGAAATTTATTGCAGATAATCACTGGTCGGTAGATAATCCGAATCCGAATGCCGAATATCCGCGTTTGGGATTGACGACCGGTGATATAGGTAATAATACGGTCAACAGTACTTATTGGTTGCGTAATGGTTCTTTCCTGCGTCTGAAGAATCTGGAAATCGGTTATAAAATTCCGTATGGGCGTATTTATGTCAGTGGTGCGAATCTGCTTCGTTTCAGCCCGTTTGATTTGTGGGATCCGGAATTGAGCAGTTGGAATAGCTATCCGTTGCAACGTACGGTCAATGTAGGTTTACAACTTAATTTCTAATAATCTAAATCATAGAAGATATGAATATTCTGAAAAATATAGTTCGAGTGGGTCTGATTGTGACTGCTCTTTCATTTAATTTAGTTTCTTGTGATTATCTGGATGTAGTTCCGCCTGAACAAGCAGGGCTACAGGATGCCACAAAGACCCGGAAAAGTACTTTAGGATTTCTGTTCACTTGTTATGCAGGACTTCAGGAAGATGATTCTCCTATTGGTCACACAAGTGCTCTTAATGGTTCCACAGATGAGTTTGCACTGCCGATAGAATGGCGGAACGATAGTGGAGCTTTTTGGGATGATTATGCATATAATTTAGTCTCGGCAGCCAATCCGGATGGACTTTGGGGTAATTATTATAAGTATATTGGTCAATGCTATCTTTTTTTACGTCAGGTCGAAAATAATCCCGGTGAAACCTTATTGCAGGAATGGTTACCGGGTGAAAAAGAACAGTGGTTGGCCGAAGCTCATTTTTTAATTGCTTATTATCATTTTGCATTACTGAGAAAATACGGTCCTATACCTGTTGTTACGGAATATGTACCTCAGAGTACTCCCTCTTCCGACTTTGGTGGAAGATATCATTATGATTATTGTGTTAACTGGATTGCATATCAACTTGATCTGGCAGCACAGAATTTGCCGCCGACCCGTGAGGGAACAGAATGGGGACGTGCTACTTCTACGATGGCTAAAGCTTTGAAAGCCCGTGTACTGATGTATGCTGCTTCTCCTCTTTGGAATGGTCAATTCCCTTTTTCTTCATGGAAGAATAAAGTGAATACTCCCGGGGATAAAGACTTTTTTGTAGGTGATGATGCTAAATATAAAGAATCTATCGGACGGGATGATTATGGCATTGAACTGGTAAGTAGCAGTTATAATGAGAAAAAATGGGAAAGAGCGATGGAGGCCTGTCAGAAGGCGTTGGATTTTGCGCTTAATGAGGGTGGATGCCGTCTTTATGGAACGGAAGCTTCTGATATGACATTGTATCAGACAGAACTGGGAAATAGTGATAAGTGGTTACCTTATGTGCCGGGAAAGGAGGATAATAATATTCAGGAGAACAGAGAGTTCAAAGAAAGAGTAATGATGCTTCGTTATATGGTTGCTTCCCGCTATCCGCATAATAAGGAATTAATCTGGGGGCTAACCGGTAAGAATATTAATTCAAGAATACAGGGACGTATACCGGCGCATATATTCCAAACAGGTAATAAGACTTCTTGGGCAGGGGGATTTTCAGCTATTTCTCCGACGCTATATACCATTGAACATTTCTATACGGAAGATGGTGTGTTGCCTGAAGAGGCCGCTTCAACAGGCGATTTTGCTTCAAGAGCAGAATGGTTCCAAAAAGCAGGAATAGCAGGAAACAACAGAGAGGATATTATTAAACTTTGTGTGAACCGTGAACCGCGTTTTTACGCATGGATGGCGTTCGATGGTGGTGATTACGGTTCAAAGTTGTTGAAGGCCAGCAGTGGCGATGCAGGTTCGCCATGCGTTTTGAACATGAAGACTGCTGCAGGACATGGATACGACCTTACCAGAAGTCCGCGTAACTATAATGTTACAGGATTTATGACCCAAAAATATGTAAATCCGACAGCTCAATTTGTATTCGATGGTGGAGCTTTCCAGGCTGGAGATACCAAACCGATACCTCTTATACGTTTGGCAGAATTGTATCTGAATCTGGCGGAATGTCAGGCGAACGTAGGTGGTGCCAATCTGGCAAATGCTTTAGCCAACTTGAAGGAGGTTCGTGACCGTGCCGGTGTTCCCACGACTACGACTGTACCGGAACAGAGTAAATTAATTGAAATGATTCATAATGAGCGATTTATTGAGTTCTGGAATGAAGGCCATCGTTATCATGATGTGCGCCGTTGGGCGGAAGGTCAGAAATACTTTGGTGCTAAACGTGAGGGGTTGAACGCAATGGTGAAAGATGTACCGTTTGAAAAATTTAATGTAAGGACTACTATTGACCAGCCTTTCAGATGGAACGACCGTTTATATCTGGCTCCTATTCAGAATGCCGAAGTGTATAAAAACCCGCAAATGGTTCAGGCATACGGTTACTAATTGTATTATGAATTTAAAAAGCAAATTTATGAAGAAAAGTTTATTTATACCATTATTATGCGGATTGTCATTTGTCTATACGGCATGTGATGAATATGATGATACATATCCGAAAGAATATCATAAGATCTTGTCTTTGAAGCAAACCGGAGAAGAAAGTAAAATTCTTTATAACACCGGTCAGGATGCTTCTTTTGATATAACAATCATGAAGACCGGATGTGATCCGTCATTAACGGCTCAGGCTCAATTGACTGTATTGTCGGATGAAGCATTAAAGGAATACAATGAAAATTATACTATTTTGCCTTCAAATACCTATTCTATAGATGGCAGCGAGTTGATTTTTCAGTCCGATGAGAGATATAAAATGTCCAAAGTGGTGATGAAAACGAGTGCAATTCAAGCCTTGGTAGAACTTCCGGAAAATGCTGATAAGACTTTTGTATTGCCCATTTCATTGGTTAGTGCTACGGATTCTGTAAATTCTATGAATAATCTCTATGTCATGAAGCCTGTGATTACCACTCCGAAGCTGGAACTTAAAGTCTCTGAGGAAGAATGTGTCCAAGGGTTTATAAATAGTACGGATCCTGTTTTATTCACTATACCTATGGGGTTAGAGATAGACAACCAATGGGATTTCACGGCTAAGGTAGAAGTTGTGAATAACGATGGAAAGGAAGGATACTTGTCTTCTAGTTCAGTAACGCTGGAAAATGACGGTCTGGTAACGTTTGAGCCGGGAAAAGAAGCTTCATTGAAGGTGTCGGTATCGGCAGGAAGCGGTGATGATTTGACAAATCTGGTTGTAGGAGGACGAGTGGCTATTAAAATTACCGAAATAGAAGGAATTAATTTTGATTTTGATAGTCGGGAGTTTAATCTGACAGTGACAGGTAAAGAATATGAGTATAATAACAAAGGGTTGGATGCTTCTATGTTGAGTTTCAATTTCCCCGATTTTGTAGGTAATACAACTGCTGCGAGTTTGTTTGATAAAGATCCTGCAACGTATGTGCAGACTCCATTCCCTAATAGGAACTTTGTTAATACCGGCGGCACTAATCCTTATCTCCAATTGCAACTTCCGGAAGGAGTTACAGATTTTGCCATCTCATGGACACAGTGTTTACAAAATGAAGTCTCTTTATTGAGAGGATTTGATGTACTTTGGTCTGTTGATGGTACATTTGAGGATATTCCTAATGCTCGAAAGTCATATAGTGTGGCTGATTTGAGCGCGGCAGGTGCGGTTAACTTGGGAGCTTCTTTCACAACATCAGCTTGCCATTGTGATACCCCGGTTAAGTTTATACGTATAGTACAAACTTGGAATTGTGAGAGTACCACTGATGCAGGTGGAAGGTGGCAATTCCGATTGGCTGAACTTAAACTTTACGGAGTATCCATTAAATAAGATATATATCTGAAAAATAGCTTTATCCGTTGGTTGGTTTGAGTATAAAAGGATTCCGGCCAACGGATTTTTTATCAGTTAAATCTAATATTATTTATTATGGTAAATTTCTTGAAGACACACTTTGGTACCATGTTGACAGTGCTATGCGTCCTATTACTTTTTACTGCTTGCAGTGACGATGAAGAGGTGATAGATCCCTTTCTAAAAACAGACTTGATTGGTGAAACAATCAATTTGGGTTCGGATGCCGTAGAAGCATTTGACGTGAAAGTAATAACGAACCGGAGAGACTGGGAAATTGCTTCTTTAGGAGTTGTTCAATGGTGTAATTACGAAATCATTCCGGATGGAGAAAATGCTATCATTCGTTTTTCCGTTGCCGAGAATGAGGAAGCCACGCAACGTGAGACAGAATACCGGTTAACGGCACCGGGTTGCCAGCCTTTGAAAATAAAGATTGTTCAATTAGGAACAGAATATGCGATTCTTTTTGATCAGTCCACCCCTAGGAAAGTGACACAGGAGGGTGAAGAATTTTTGTTGACTGTAACTTCTAATGTCGCTAATGAACCTACGATAGAGGCTGATATGGAAGGCTGGGTTGAAATAATAGAACAACCGATAGTGACAAGAACTTTTTCAGACAAGATTTTTAAGGTTACAGTACATAAGAACATCACGTTTCAGAATCGCACGGGGCATATTAAATTTGTCTCAACTGCGTTAAAAGACCCCGTAGTTTTTACTATCATTCAGGAGAAAGCCTCCACTGAAGGTATGGGTGATACGAAATTGAAGGTAAAAAGCGCGGAACTTATAGAAGGCAATGTTTACGGCAATCAGGATGTCAGTAAAACTATTGATGGAGACTATTCGACAAATTATAGTAGTGCCTCACTAGGTTCGCCGGAAGCCAATAGAGGACATTCTATTATCATTGAATATACATTGGAACAGCCCGAAAACATAGGTTATGTTCGTTTGATGCAACGTTCGAACAATGATAAAAATTCTCTTTTTGCCAGTGGAGGTGTTTCGGTTTTGAAAGAAGGCGAAACTACTTGGAATGAGGAAATCGGTTTTGTAGCCGCACAAATGGCGGGAGCGGCTGTTGATATTAGTGTTAATAGCCTTCAAGTGAGTAAAGTGCGTGTACGTATCGATCGGATGACGCCTGGAATTGATAACGTCAATGTGGCTCTGGCCGAGTTCGAGTGTTATCAGTATTCGGATAATACAAATGACATTTTGGAAGCGCAAAAGTTCTTTACGGACGAGACCTATTCGGAATTAAAGGGTACAGTGACTTCAGAAAGCCTTAAGGAGATCAAGACCGCCGTTATTTATCAATTAGCGAAAGAGTTGCTGGAAGGGAAATACGATAAAAAATTTCGTTTTAGTACCTACCATTCTTGCAAGAGTCCTGAAATAGTGGCAGAAGAACTGACTATAGGCTCAAGAAGCATATATGATAATCCGACGGGAATCTATTTTACGCAGGGAGAGCCGGTGCTGGTTTTCGTTATGTACAAAGGAGCAAGCAATACCCCGCTGAGTCTTGCCATTGCCGATTATAGGGAAGGTGGAAAGAAAAGCGTGATCTCCTTTGCGGGGAGGTTTGAATGTGATTACTCCGGCAAATTCGGGTAATGGCTATATTCAATATTGGACGAGAGATGATGCCGGAGATACAGATGTCGATATTCATTTTTGTTTCGGTAAACAGATTGGCTATTGGGATGTAAGACGTGGTGATACGGATGCCACTTGGCCGGAAATATTGGAGAGGGCTAAGAGAAGTGCGGTGGATATTCCGAATGCGATGATGGATATTCTGGGACAAAGAGTACACTTGCAGAATACGGTGAATGCCTTTGCCAAATGTGCGCCAAACGCAATTCAGGCAGTAGTCGATATGCACGACCGTATGTTGGATTTTGAATATTTGATGATGGGACTGGTGAAAAACAATGCTGTGCCTGCTAACCGCTTTTTTGGCGTCCGTTCTTGGGGAGGAAGTCCTAACTGGAACGGAGTATGTGCCAATTATCCCAACACGGAAGATGCGATGTTGGTTCCGAAGGTCTTTTATAGAAAGAATAATGTATGGGTTTTCGGACATGAGTTTGGGCATGGCAACCAGGTTGCCCAGATGAAAGGCAATGGTTGGACGGAAGTGACCAATAATCTTTACTGTTCATTTGCTCAGTATATGATGAGAAACGATCCGTTGAGTGAAGGCTATCTGAGACTGGAACATGAATCCTTCAAGCGTCCGGGAGCACGTTCGGCTTTGGCGGGCGGGCGTATAAATGCTTTCTTGAACGAAGCTTTGGTTGCCCATAAATCGTACTTCATGCAAGTGGCAACTATTTCCACCGACAAACCGGGCGTATGGGAATCTGATCCGTTTGTGAAATTAATCCCTTTATGGCAAATGACTATGTATTTTATGGCAGCGGATATAAAACCTGATTTTTGGCCTGATGTGCATTGGGCGGCTATCCATGATAATGACAAGAGTTACTCTCCGGGGCGGAGGTATGTGAATTTCATGAAACGTGCTATTGACGCTTCGGGACTGAATCTTTGCGGATTCTTCGAGGGTATGGGGCTGCTGAAAGTATTTGATAATGTGAAGGTGGATGACTACACGGTTGCTACCATAAATATAACGCAGGAAATGGTAGATGAAGTGAAAGCTTACGGAGAAGGAAAACCATTGCCTTCAGGCGGTATGCAATACATCTCGGCCAACAGCGTGGAAGCATTCAAGAGCAAAAGTAACGTAGAAGGAACATTTAATTCCGGGATTACCAAAGGAACTGATTATGTCACGGTAGACCATGCTATATGGAAGAATGTAGTTGCTTTTGAAACATATAAAGGCAAAGAACTGACTGATATTTGTATAGTCGGTACTGGTGACGTGACTAATAAGACAACTCGTGTGGATTATCCTACCGGAGCGACTCGGATTGAGGCCGTAGGTTGGGATGGAAGTCGGACTTTGGTGACCGGCAGTAGATAAAAAAGAGAAAAGCCTTCGATCAATCAGGATAATAACTTAACACATACACTAATCGATCATATGAGCTACTGTTTTAATATTCAAGTAGAGATGCGGAAAAGCATTCTTACTTGAATATTAAAACAGAGCTCTATTTTTAGAATACAGGCATTTGCCAGATGAACCCTACTGAAACCCGGTTGGTACTGTAATTCTCCTGTCCCAGCACCTTGGCGCGGGAAGTGAAATCGTACGACCGTCCTACATACGTGACGAAGAAATGCAGGTTGGTTTCCATTGGATAAAACTCGATACCGGCAAGGTATCCCCATGAAGTGCTGTAATTCCCCTTCTCTATTCCTTCGGACGCCTTCGTAACCGAAGCCGTTTCATACATACCCTTCACAAAAACATTCCATTTCGGAAGAAAGCGGTAATTACATTTGGCAACTACGGACAGATAACCCGCATCGAATGCATTATGTCCGCCCGGACGGCCGACAATGTTCGTGATAATGCCTTTCCGGTCAATATCTTCCTTTGAATACATGAAGTCGACGAACGCGTTCCATTTGCCGAGATTCAGCTCGTTTCCCACTGCATAATAGTACATATTATGACTTTTGGCTTCGTTCATGACGGAAGCCGACCAACGGGTTTTGAATACATTATTGAAATTACCGTTCCAGTTCAGCGTGTAAACCAGCGGCATTTTGCCCGACTTCAAATCGGGGATATTTCCTTCGGCATCTTCCGTGATTCCGTAAGTATTGTCGAAAGAACTGTTGCGGCTGTTCAATATCTGTAAGTTCAGCTGCTGATCGGGCGTGATATTATAACCGACATTCAATCCCGTCATAAAATTGCTCATATAATCAATCATGTCGCAGTATTGGTAGACATCAATCGGGTTCAGGTCGAACTCGAAACCACCGTATGCGGCACATTGTTTTCCGGCAAAAAGACTGAATTGGTCGTTTAACTGAATTCCGATACCGGCGTAGTCGATAGAAGTCGGCAGGTTGTCAATCATGCCGTTTGCATCGTTCGAGCGGTTGAGGCGCTGACGATAGCGGTAAGACAGCCAGTTGTTGATATTCCCTTTCGCTTCGATGCGGAGCTGGTGCATATTAAAATCACCTTCCTGAAATCCATCCCGGAAGTGGGCGTCAAAACTACCTTGCATATTCAGGTATAAATTGAACTTATCCGTCTTTTTCTTTACGTTCGTCAGTTCTTCGAACAGGGGAGTATCGGGGGAGAACTTGTCCTTCTTTTCCGCATTTTGCGCATACACTCCTCCTATGCTGCCCGCAAGGAGCAACATAAAAATCAAATTTTTCATAAGTCAGTCCGGTTTTTAGTATTCGTTAAAGTACTGTTGAATTAGCTTCCAGTCCGTGGTCTTGGTAAGAGCGAGCATCAACAATACGCGCGACTTTTGCGGATTCAATTCCTGTGAAGCGACAAACTGATACTTGGCATCATCCACTTCCGCGTCAAGCGTGGTAGGACCTGTCGGGACACGGGAAGAACGAACCACAAGAATACCTTTTTGGCGGGCATCCGTCAGTACCGGGAAGATATTCTGGTGGATATTTCCGTTTCCTACTCCTGCGTGGATGATGCCTTTGTATCCGTGTGTCAGTAGCGGAGTCACCATATCTGCCTCGATGTTGGAGTAGCTGTATGATACCGACTTTAGGCAATGAAGTGAGGTGAGTCACATCAAATACGGATTGAGTGGTATGTTTCTTCAATGTCACCTGGTTATAGAAAACCTGTCCGTTCAGCACATAACCCAGTGCGCCGGAGTTGGGAGCCTGGAAAGTTTGTACATCGACCGTGTTCATTTTAACCGTGCTCTGCGCTCCGAGGATCAGGCCGTTCATGGCAACCAGTACCCCTTTGTCTTTCGATTCCTTGGCGGCGGCGGTAACTACGGCATTGTAAAGGTTCAACGGGCCGTCGGCACTTAGAGCCGTAGACGGACGCATGGCACCTACCAGTACCACCGGTTTGTCACTTTTGACAGTCAGATTCAGGAAGTAAGCCGTTTCTTCCATCGTGTCTGTTCCGTGAGTGATCACGATGCCGTCGATATCCGGACGTTTCAGCAACTCGTTGATTTTCTTGGCAAGCGTCAGCCAAACCTGGTCGTTCATGTCCTGCGAACCGATTCTCACAATCTGTTCGCCGGTTACGTTGGCGATGTCTTATTTCGGGCACTGCATCAAGCAATGCGCCGATAGCAACCTGTCCTGCTGTGTAGCTGGTTCCGGTGGCGGAGCTTCCTGTACCCGCAATAGTTCCTCCGGTGGCAAGGATATGAATATTCGGTTTTGCGGCAAAAGCCATTGCAACGGTACATAGTAGTGCGACTACTACCAGACCAAATCTCTTGAATTGTTTCATAACTGAATGATGTTTAGGTTAATAATATATAGTTAGAATATTTGAATAAAAAGAGCAGTCCTAAAGCAATAGCGACGACGGTAGATACCAGTCCGGGCATCATAAACGAATGATTCAACACATATTTGCCGATTTTTGTTGTCCCGGTACGGTCGAAATTGATAGCAGCCACTACAGTAGGGTAATTCGGAATAAAGAAATATCCGTTTACTGCCGGGAACAAGGCGATCAGCATATAAGGCGAAATCCCCAACGCAATCCCAAGCGGCACCAATGCCCGTACCGTGGCTGCCTGGCTATATAACAGGATAGACATGACGAACAGCGCAATACCGAACAACCACGGCATCTGACGGACAATTCCCTCAATAGAGAAAGTAAGCTGTGCCATATTCCCCTGAAGAAAAGTATCTCCCATCCAGGCAATACCGAAGATGGCGATCACAGCCTGCATCCCGGCCGGAAATACGGAACCTTGCGTTGCTTTGATTCCGTCGGTCTTGGTTACTAACAGGATAATGGCGGCAGCCGATAACATGACGATTTCGATGATAGAGGACATTCCCAATGTAATTATCTCTCCATCGATAAGGAAGCTGGGACGCATCCCTTCGAAAGAACCGAAAAGGACGATGAAGGCAGTCGCCAATATAAAAATGATAACGGAAAGCATGGCGGAACGTTTGTTCTTTACGTCTTGAATCTCCACCTTCTTGCTATTGAAGAGACCTTCTTTCAGGCGTTTCTGATATTCGGGGTCTTCCACCAATTCTTTACCGACTTTCATGGAGAATAAAGCGCCGACCAACACGCCTACTATTGTAGCGGGAATTGTGATTTTAAGGATGTCGAACAGAGTGATGTCAAAACCGGCCAATAGTCCGAGTAACGCAACGGTAGCCGCGGAAATAGGACTTGCTGTAATGGCCTGTTGGGAAGCGATCACCGCAATGCCGAGCGGACGTTCCGGACGAATCTTGGTTTCGGTGGCGACTTCTGCAATGACCGGCAGTACGGAATAGGCCACGTGCCCCGTTCCTGCAACGAACGTGAAAAGGTAAGTCACCAGCGGGCTCAACAGTGTGACGTGTGAAGGATTTTTACGAAGCAAATGTTCTGCCAGTTTCACCATATAGTCCAGTCCACCGGCTGCCTGCATACAGGAAGCTGCCGAGATAACGGCGGCAATCATCAACATGACGTCGATAGGAGGGGCGGTAGGCTGTAAGCCAAAACCGAACGTGAGTATCGCCAATCCAACGCCTCCCATAACACCGAGTCCGATACCTCCCAGGCGTGCGCCAATAATAATGGCTGTCAGAACAAATGCTAATTGTAATATCATAGAATGTTGTTTTAAGTTCCAAACAAAGATAAGTGATTTCTCTCTTTGTATTTTCTTTTTCTTGTATTAACAACAAAAAAGTCTTTGAATAGTTTTTGCATATTTATTAAAACAATAACTAAGCTGATTGGTTATTATAAGAACTAACGAAAACGTTATTATTATAAAACAACCGATATGGAACAGAATTTATCAAAAAAAACTCGTACGGAGAGTGACCTGATAGGTAGTCGTGAAGTGCCGGAAAGTGCACTGTACGGAGTACAGACGCTCCGCGGTATCGAAAACTTTCGCATCAGTAAGTTTCACTTGAATGAATACCCTTTGTTTATTCAGGCATTGGCTATCACAAAAATGGGAGCTGCCGTTGCCAATCGCGAACTGGACTTATTAACGGAAGAACAGGCGGACGCTATCTTGAAAGCTTGTAAAGAAATACTTGAAGGAAAGCATCACGACCAGTTCCCCGTAGATATGATTCAGGGAGGCGCGGGTACTACCACGAATATGAATGCCAATGAAGTGATTGCCAACCGGGCATTGGAACTGATGGGACATCAGCGAGGGGAGTATCAATACTGTTCGCCCAACGATCATGTGAACCGTTCGCAGTCTACCAATGACGCTTATCCTACCGCCATTCACATCGGACTGTACTACACCCACCTCAAACTGGTAAAACATTTTGAGGTACTGATTGAATCTTTCCGCAAGAAAGCAACAGAATTTGCCCATGTCATCAAAATGGGGCGTACCCAACTGGAAGACGCCGTACCGATGACACTCGGACAGACTTTCAACGGCTTTGCAAGCATTCTCCGGCATGAAGTGAAGAACCTCGATTTTGCCGCACAGGATTTTCTGACAGTCAATATGGGTGCTACGGCTATTGGAACCGGAATCACCGCCGAACCGGAATATGCCGAAAAGTGTATCGCCGCTTTGCGTAAGATAACGGGACTGGATATAAAACTGGCGGATGATCTGGTGGGGGCCACCTCGGATACTTCCTGCATGGTAGGCTATTCGGCTGCGATGAGGCGTGTGGCTGTCAAGATGAATAAGATATGTAATGACTTGCGTTTGCTGGCTTCCGGCCCGCGTTGCGGATTGGGAGAAATCAATCTGCCCGCCATGCAGCCCGGCTCTTCCATTATGCCGGGAAAGGTGAATCCTGTCATTCCCGAAGTGATGAATCAGGTAGCCTACAAAGTGATAGGAAACGACCTTTGTGTGGCAATGAGCGGTGAAGCCGCCCAAATGGAACTGAACGCAATGGAGCCCGTAATGGCGCAGTGCTGTTTCGAGTCTGCCGATTTATTGATGAACGGGTTCGATACTTTGCGTACTTTATGTATCGACGGTATCACGGCAAATGAGGATAAATGCCGCAGAGATGTGCACAACAGTATCGGAGTAGTGACCGCACTGAATCCGGTAATCGGCTACAAGCATTCTACAAAAATAGCCAAAGAAGCGTTGGAAACAGGAAAGGGAGTTTATGAACTTGTCCTTGAACATGACATCCTTTCCAAAGAAGACCTGGACACTATCCTCGAACCGGAAAATATGATAAAACCGGTGAAACTGGATATTCATCCGAACCATTGATTGATGTGATAGTAAGTGGAATTTGATTCAATAGGTAAGTCGCCGGGCAGATGTCATATCTGTGCCGGCGACTTTCATTATTTCTTACTTTTTCCCCTCTCGGGAATAATTGCTAACTTATCCGGCAAAATGGTTATTGCTTATCCCTCCGGAAGTAACGACCTTTGCATTATCATTTAAAGATGAACCTGGCAAGGTCTAATCAGAACCAATTAAAAGTATATAGATATGAATGCATTTGATGTTATTATTATCGGTTTCGGTAAGGGCGGAAAGACCCTTGCGGCAGAGTTTGCAAAGCGTGGGCAGAAGGTTGCCATTATTGAACGTTCGGACAAGATGTACGGGGGAACGTGTATTAATATAGGCTGTATTCCCACAAAGACATTGGTGCATCAGGCAAAAATGGCTTCGGCTCTGAAGGACGCCACATTTGAAGAAAGAAGTGAGTTCTATCGCAATGCTATTTCTGTGAAAGAGTCTGTGACAAGTGCATTGAGAAACAAGAATTACCATAATCTGGCGGATAACCCCAATGTGACCGTCTATACGGGCATAGGTTCTTTTGTTTCCGCCGATGTGGTTGCTGTCCGCACGGCTACGGAAGAAATACGGTTGACATCAAAGCAGATCATTATCAATACGGGAGCGGAAACGGTGATTCCTCCCATTGAGGGAGTTGCGGGTAATCCGTTGGTTTATACAAGTACCTCAATCATGGAATTGACCGAGCTTCCCCGTCGGCTGGTTATTATCGGTGGCGGTTATATTGGTTTGGAGTTTGCGTCTATGTATGCTTCGTTCGGTTCGCAGGTGACCGTGCTCGAAAGTTATCCTGAACTGATTGTGCGTGAAGACCGGGATATTGCTGCAAGCGTAAAAGAGACATTGGAGAAGAAAGGTATTGTTTTCCGGATGAACGCCAAGGTGCAGTCGGTGAATCGTGTTGAAGATAAAGCAATCGTCACTTTCGCCGATTCGCAGACTAACGAGGTGTTTGTGCTTGAAGCCGACGCGGTGTTGCTGGCCACCGGACGGCGGCCTAACACGAAAGACTTGAATCTGGAAGTGGCCGGAGTAGAGGTGGATGTGCGTGGAGCTATCATTGTCGATGAATACCTGAAAACGACTAATCCGAATATACGCGCCGTAGGCGATGTGAAAGGCGGATTGCAATTTACTTATATCTCATTGGATGATTACCGGATTGTCCGTGAAGACTTATTCGGCGATAAAGAACGGCGGACGGGCGACCGTAATCCGGTCAGTTACTCTGTCTTTATCGACCCGCCATTGTCCCGTATCGGTCTGAATGAAGAGGAAGCCCGCCGGCAGAATCGGGATATTATTGTGAAGAAGTTACCCGTTATGGCAATACCGAGAGCCAAGACATTGGGAGAAACGGACGGCCTGTTGAAAGCTATCATTGATAAGAATACGGGAAAAATATTAGGCTGTGTATTGTTTGCCCCCGATTCCGGTGAGGTAATCAACACGGTTGCTGTCGCCATGAAGACAGGGCAGGATTATACTTTTCTGCGTGATTTCATCTTTACTCACCCCAGTATGAGTGAAGCATTAAATGATTTGTTCTCATAATAGCAAAAGGCTATCTAAAAATCGGTAGTAACTCCATTCTCCTCCTTCGGGAAGGAGGAGTCCCCGTAGGGGGAGGTGGTAGGTGAATGCGTAAGTCGGTTATTATCAGCATTGTGTGTCCACCTACCACCCGGCTTTCAGCCACCCCTCCTTCCCGAAAGGAGGGGAATGGAGATACTACCGACTTGCTAAATTACCACCAAATTTGCAGAAGTACGCCTCTCCTTCCTTATTAGCCAATATATAATCTAACCACTTGTTTCCTGCGGCACAACTTTAGTTTCAAAGGCTGGAAACTCTAGTTCCAAAGGCAGGAAACCTTAGTTTCAAAGGTGAGAAACTTTAGTTTCTAACGCTTGAAACTAAAGTTTCAGAGCCTTGAAACCAATCGTTTCATGCCTTGAAGCACTTTGTTCCTCACCGGGAAACAGAAATTGCCCCTAGTTACTGCTTTCGTTTACAGTAGATTTTATCCAAATTAGCAGGTGATAGGTGATAGATGAGGTGATAGGTTGCAAACAACCTATCACCGTTCTGAAAGCATGATGAATAAAGGGATTCGCAAAGTAGGTGATAGGTTGAAAGAGGATTTTCGTTTTTTTATATGGAAGAGAGTAGTCGGATAATACAGAACTTCCTGTATTTATTCCTGTATTTCTGCTGCATTTCAAAAAAAAGATATATCTTTGTCATACGCTTTCTGCTCATCAGCGTGATGAAATTGGCAGAAGGCGTTTTTATTTCCTAATGGAGTAAAAGTGTATTATCTCTCACTTCTGAAATCTAGCAGTTTCTATTTAGGAGAGAGATGATACAACAGATACTCCACGTGAATGGCTGTATATCAACATATCAGTTAGAGATGTGTTATATATAAATGCATGGCGTGGATGTCTGTTGTTATCATTATCTTCCTAAAGGTTTGCTAGGCCGCAGAAGTGGATAATGGTGCAGCAGCATTCACGTCTTTTTTGTATCCGGTCGGTTTCATAAACCTTCAACATACTCTAACCAGTTCCCGCCAGCCGGACTGCAAAAAGAGTGAATGCTCGTTGTGCTAATAAACATGAATAAAGTATTATTCATTCCCTTATTGTATGACACATAAAAGAACAAACGCTATGGCACAATGGATTAGCATAGAAGAAGCAGCTTAGACTACCAAAGACCCGATGTTGACTTTATAGACGACAGAAGCATTCAGGATTTTGTAGAACGGAACAGACAGGGAGCTACACAGATGTATATCGATAAACTGGAACGATTATGCATAGATAAGTCCCGGCTTTGTTCAATATACACGTCACTTTTAGGCAAGCAGGACAAGGAAATCACAATATATAAAGGAGCAAAAGTCTTATATGACGTATTGCAAGCCAAGTGGCTGAGACAATGCGCCCGCATGCGGAAGTTAGAAAAAGAACTTGCATTGGCGCAAACCGCCTGTCGTGCCTGTTGGTTCAAAAGATTCTGTATGAGAATTCGGAAATGAAATTAAACTATCAGAGAAGGCGCGGGAATAGGAGTGGATGAACAATAGCGACTTTGAGCGAACAAAAAACCGATAAATTGTGTTTATTTATTCTAATTATATATCTTTGTCCCGAATTATAAACACGTAAATTTATGAAAAAGATTTTTGGTGCTTTATTGATTGCTGTATGTATTGGTATGGCAATGCCTGCTCAGGCTCAAATACATTTTGGTGTAAAGGGAGGTTTGAACTTGTCAAAAGCGAGCTTCTCTAATGTGAAAGAAAACTTTAAGAAGGATAATTTTACCGGCTTCTTTATTGGCCCAATGGCTGAGTTTAATATTCCAATCGTAGGGTTGGGGGTAGATGCTGCGTTGCTTTTTGCCCAAAGAGGTATCAAGGTTTCTGATGCCGACGCGGATGTTACTGTGAAGCAGAACGGTATTGATATCCCGGTTAACTTGAAGTATAACATCGGCTTGGGTAGCCTAGCCGGTATTTATCTGGCTGCCGGTCCTGATTTTTATTTCGACTTTGAAAAGAAAACCGGAATCGACAAGAAGAAGGCGGAAGTAGGTATCAATGTAGGTGCCGGTCTGAAGTTGCTGAACCATTTGCAGGTGGGAGCTAATTATAATATCCCATTGGGCGACACTGCTGATATATTTTTTAGCGGATAATTTACTTTAACATAGTAGAACAAGAGGCTTTCGACTGTCGGAAGCCTCTTTTTTTATATCTTTGTGCCTGCAATGAAAAAGTATGTAGATGTCATATTACCGCTTCCGCTTCCAAAGAGCTTTACTTACTCTTTGCCGGACGAGTGTGCGGAAGAAGTGAAGATCGGTTGTCGCGTGGTAGTTCCTTTCGGACGGAAGAAGTTCTATACGGCTATCGTTCTTAATGTTCATTATTGTGCTCCGACGGAGTATGAGGTGAAGGACATATCTGCATTGCTGGATGCTTCTCCTATATTATTGCCTGTTCAATTCAAGTTTTGGGAGTGGATAGCCGATTATTATCTCTGTACGCAAGGGGATGTTTATAAGGCGGCGCTGCCTTCGGGATTGAAACTCGAAAGCGAAACGATTGTAGAGTATAATCCCGATTTTGAAGCGGATGCACCATTGCCGGAACGTGAACAGCGCATTCTGGATTTGCTTGCCGTGGATGCACAGCAGTGTGTCACTAAGCTGGAGAAGGAGAGCGGGATAAAAAATATTCTGACTGTCATCAAGTCGCTGCTCGATAAAGAAGCGATTTTTGTAAAGGAGGAGTTGAGGCGTACTTATAAACCCAAGACGGAGGCGCGGGTGCGGCTTGCGGGTTCGGCGGATGAAAAACGGCTGCATATACTGTTTGATATCCTGTCGCGTGCCCCGAAGCAGTTGGCATTGTTGATGAAATATGTGGAATGTTCGGGGATTTTGGGAAATGAAGTCCCGAAAGAAGTCTCCAAGAAAGAACTGTTGCAACGCGCCAATGTGTCGCCTTCCATTTTGAACGGTCTGGTAGAGAAAAAGATATTTGAGATTTATCATCATGAGATCGGCCGGTTGAACCAGCAGGTGAAGGAGGTCGTCGAACTGAATACGTTGAATGAGTTTCAGCAACGGGCACACGATGAAATCGTACAGTCCTTCCGGGAAAAGAATGTCTGCCTGCTTCATGGGGTGACGTCCAGTGGTAAGACGGAAGTATATATTCATCTGATAGAAGAAACTATTCGTCAGGGAAAGCAAGTATTGTATTTGTTGCCTGAGATTGCCCTGACTACCCAGATTACAGAACGTCTGCAACGGGTTTTCGGCTCTCGGCTGGGCATTTATCACTCTAAGTTTCCCGACGCCGAACGGGTGGAGATATGGCGGAAACAGTTGGGAGAAAATGGTTATGATATTATTTTGGGAGTCCGTTCTTCCGTTTTCCTCCCTTTCCGGAACCTGGGACTGGTGATTGTGGACGAGGAACACGAGAATACTTATAAGCAGCAAGACCCTGCTCCCCGTTATCATGCACGTAGCGCAGCTATTGTACTGGCTGCCATGTATGGAGCTAAAACACTGTTGGGAACGGCTACTCCTTCTATCGAGACATGGCAGAACGCGACGGACGGAAAATACGGCTTTGTCCAACTGAAAGAACGCTATAAAGAGATTCAGTTGCCGGAGATTATCCCGGTAGATATCAAGGAACTGCACCGTAAGAAACGAATGGTCGGACAGTTCTCGCCTTTGCTGGTACAATATATGAAAGAAGCCCTGGAACAGAAGGAACAGGTGATTCTTTTCCAGAACCGTCGCGGCTTCGCTCCCATGATAGAATGCCGTACTTGCGGCTGGGTGCCGAAGTGCAAAAACTGTGATGTGAGCCTGACTTACCACAAAGGAATCAATCAACTGACCTGCCACTATTGCGGCTATACCTATCAACTTCCGAAGGCCTGTCCCGCTTGCGAAGGTACGGAACTGGTGAACCGCGGCTTTGGTACGGAAAAGATTGAGGACGACATCAAAATCCTTTTCCCCGAAGCAGCCGTGGCGCGTATGGATTTGGATACCACCCGCACCCGCTCTGCTTACGAAAAGATTATTGCAGACTTTGAACAGGGAAAGACCGATATTCTGATCGGTACGCAAATGGTGTCGAAGGGTTTGGACTTCGACCATGTAAGTATCGTCGGAATACTGAATGCCGATACGATGTTGAATTATCCCGATTTCCGTTCTTACGAACGTGCCTTCCAGCTAATGGCACAAGTAGCGGGACGCGCCGGGCGTAAGAATAAACGCGGACGTGTGATACTCCAGACCAAGAGTATCGACCACCCTATTATTCATCAGGTGATTGCCAATGACTATGAAGATATGGTAGGCGGGCAACTGGCGGAGCGTCAGATGTTCCACTATCCTCCTTATTATCGCCTGGTATATGTTTATCTGAAAAATCATAATGAGTCGTTGCTGGATCAAATGGCGGCGGTAATGGCCGGCAAGTTGAGGGCAGTATTCGGCAACCGGGTGCTGGGACCGGATAAACCTCCTGTTGCCCGTATCCAGACACTGTTCATCAAAAAAAGATCGTTGTGAAGATAGAACAGAATGCCCCAATGGGGCGTGCCCGGGAACTGCTTTTGCGCATTCAACGGGAGATGATAGAGGATGAGCGTTATAAGTCCCTGATAGTCTACTATGATGTAGACCCTATGTGATAAAAGAAATTATTCCCCCTTATTAATAAACCTTGTATTAATTTAATTAACTAACCATGAAACGATTTACAATTTTTTCTCTGACTTGTTTCCTTAGCATGGGTTCTGTGTTTGCCCAGCAAGGAGTAACCCAGTGCGGCGTTCCGACAGGACAACCGAAGTTCCCTTTACAGGCTTATCAGGAATTGCCTGACCCTGCAGCACCTTCCGAAAAAGAATGGGCGGCAGTCACGGCACCGCAAGTGTCGTGGGGAACAATTGATGTCCGCTACGCGAAACATCAGCTTCCGGCTTTGAAGAAAACCACGAACACCTCTCTGAAAGGCTGGCGCGGCGAACGTGTGAATGCCCAAGCGGTCGTGTGGACAGGCACGGAGCTGAAGGACTTGAATTTCAGCTTTACCGATTTTAAGGATAAGAAGGGGAACTCTCTTTCGGGAGATGCGTTGACAGCCGGCTTTGTCCGCTACGTCATGACGGACGAACTGAACAAAGACGGAAGAGGTGCGTGCGGCTATCGGAAGTCGGTGGACTTTGACTCTCTATTGGTAGCCGATCCGATTGACTCGGAACTGAAAACGATGGCTTTGCCTGCTCGTACTGTTCAGCCTATCTGGGTACAATGCTGGATTCCCCAGTCTGCGGTTCCCGGAACTTATAAAGGACAGTTATTGGTTAACGACGGCTCGAATCTGTTACAGCGCCTCAATCTTGAGATTACGGTTTCTTCCCGCGTACTTCCCCAACCCTCGGAATGGGCTTTTCATCTGGATTTGTGGCAAAGCCCGTATGCCGTAGCCCGTTATTATCAGGTGCCTTTATGGAGCCAGGAGCATCTGGACGCTATGCGTCCTCTGATGAAAATGCTGGCAAATGCCGGGCAGAAGATTATTACGGCTACTTTGACTCATAAACCCTGGAACGGGCAGACGGAAGATTATTTCGACACAATGGTGACTTGGATAAAACGTGCAGACGGTACGTGGACGTTTGACTATACCATTTTTGACCGTTGGGTGGAATTTATGATGAGTGTCGGCATTGACAAGCAGATAAACTGTTATTCAATGGTTCCCTGGAAACTGTCTTTCCAGTATTACGACCAGGCTACGAACTCGTTGAAATTTGTGAAGACCGCACCGGGCGAACAGGCTTATGAAGAAATGTGGGTGGCAATGCTTGCTTCTTTTGCAAAACACCTCAAAGAAAAAGGCTGGTTTGATATTTGTACGATTGCTATGGATGAGCGCCCAATGGACGTAATGCAGAAGACTCTGAAAGTGATTCGTAAGGCTGATCCGGATTTTAAAGTTTCACTGGCAGGAAATTATCATGCGGAAATTGAGCCGGATTTGTATGATTATTGCATTGTGATCGGTCAGAACTATCCCGAAGATGTACGTCTCCGCCGTAAAGCCGAGAATAAGCGCACTACCTATTATACTTGCTGCACGGAAGCACACCCCAATACGTTTACTTTCTCCGACCCGGCCGAAGCTGCCTGGATGAGTTTCTATTCTTCAAAGAAGCATCTGGACGGTTATCTGCGTTGGGCGTACAACAGTTGGCCGTTGGAGCCGTTGCTCGATTCCCGTTTCCGTACCTGGGCAGCCGGAGATACTTATCTGGTATACCCCGGAGCACGTAGCTGTATCCGTCTCGAACGTTTGATCGAAGGAGTACAGGCACATGAGAAAATAAATATTCTTCGTCAGGAGTTTGAGAAGAACGGAAATAAAGCCGGGCTGAAGAAGATTGAGAAAATGCTGGCTCCGTTCAACTTGGGAGATATGCCGGAGATTCCGGCAGCTGTCACCGTGAACCGGGCGAATCAGATCTTAAACTCATTCTAACCGGCGTAACACCGGAGCAAGGTTTCCTTGTGGCATATTGTCAAGTATTAAAAGTTTATTATGAAGAAAATATTATTTGTTTGCTTGGGAAATATCTGCCGTAGTTCTACGGCAGAAGGCGTAATGCTTCATTTAATAGAAGAAGCGGGACTGGAGAAAGAGTTTGTGATAGACTCCGCCGGAATCCTGTCTTATCATCAGGGAGAATTGCCGGACAGCCGGATGCGTGCTCACGCTGCCCGTCGCGGTTATCAACTGGTGCATCGTTCTCGCCCGGTACGGACAGAGGACTTTTATAATTTTGATCTGATAATCGGTATGGATGACCGTAATATTGAGGACCTGAAAGATAAAGCTCCCTCTCCCGAAGAATGGAAGAAGATTCATCGCATGACGGAATACTGCAACCGTATCCCCGCAGATCATGTCCCCGACCCCTACTATGGTGGGGCCGAAGGTTTCGAGTATGTGCTGGATATTTTGGAAGATGCCTGTTCCGGCCTGCTTATTTCTTTAACTCAGGATAACTGATCCGGGTATGATAAGCAATCTTTAGTTTTTCTTTGAATACAGTTTTTACTGTGGCTATATCTTTGAAAGTAATAGGGCATTCCTTGAAGTAGCCCTCTGTAACCTGGGAGTCAATAATCTTATCGACCAGGTTGCTGATTGTTTCTTCTGTATATTCCGGAAGACTGCGTGAGGCAGCTTCTACGGCATCCGCCATCATCAGGATAGCCTGTTCTTTAGTGAACGGATTCGGACCGGGATAAGTGAATAATTCTTCGTTCGGCTCCTCGTCCGGATGTTCGTTTTTCCACGAGATATAGAAATATTTTGTTTTCCCCCGTCCATGATGCGTACTGATAAAGTCTTTGACGGCTTTAGGCAGATTGTGTTTGTCGGCTAGTTTTAATCCGTCCGTGACATGACTGATCACGACCTGTGCACTCTGTTCGTAGCTCAGGTTCTTGTGCGGATTGACCCCTCCCGACTGGTTCTCGGTGAAGAAAGCCGGATTCTCCATTTTTCCGATATCGTGATACAAAGCTCCCGTACGTACGAGCTGGCTTTTCGCACCGACGCGATAGCTGCTTCTGCCGCAAGATTGGCTACCTGCATGGAGTGCTGGAAAGTTCCCGGTACCGTCTCGGACATCTGGCGCAGTAAGTCATTATTGATATTCGATAGTTCCACCAAAGTGACATTGGAGGTAAATCCGAATGTTTTTTCCAACAGGAACAACAGCGGATAAGCGAATAATAGCAGAACTCCATTTATTATAAAATAGGTGTACATCCGCAAATTCAGTTTCGAGAAGTCATTGGAAAGCCCGTTCTCCGTCATTAACTCGAAGGCAAAGTAAATGGCGGCATAAGTCAATATGACTAATAGCGCCGTCCGGAAAAGTTGGGATCTTTGGGATAATTCCCTTAAACTGAATATCGCAACCAGTCCCGCCGCCAACTGGGTCAGGATAAATTCATGCGGGAAGCGTAGGGATATGGAGCATATTAATATCGTGATGACGTGTGTCAGGAAAGCGGTCCTTGAATCGAGGAACACACGAATAATGATCGGCAACATCGCATAGGGGATGATATACACATTGAATATATTGTGTGTGACCATGAAAGCCGTGACTATACTGTAAAATACAATCAAAGTGAACAGCAGCGACAAACTGCCCTTCCGTTGATAATAGTCTTTCCGGAATAAATCAAGATAAAGCATGAAACACAACATCAGCATACCCACAAACAGAATCTGCCCTCCGAGAATCAGGCGGCTTTGCCCCATTGACTCATTCCGCTTAATGGATTCTTTCCGCAGTGATTCCAGAATATTATAAGTTTCCGGGCTGATGATCTCTCCCCGGTCGATAATCTTTTGTCCGCTGACTACCAGCCCGTTCGCCCAGGAATAGTTGTTCAGGATTTCTTCTTTGGCAGCCTGGGTGCGTTCCTCGTCAAAGGTAAGGTTGGGGGTGATGTATTCGTTCAACGAACATTGTCTTAGAATATCCCGGTTGAAATGGGTAGAGTCAGCCGAAAGCAGGTATTCGTAAGCCTTCTTCACCGTGTAAATCTCCTCGGTGGGATGCGGGTTGGCTAGCTTGTCGTCTATAACCATGATAGACGAAGTGCTGTCTTTTTGCAGTTGCTGTATGTTTTCTGTCGATACAATCCCTGCCTGATAGATTTCTTTGAGCGTGCGTTCGATATACCGCAGGTAATCTATGGATGGAAGGATCCCTTTCAGGTTCGTATGATAGTTCTCCTTCAATTTGCTGATGGCGTCCTTTTCTATCTTCTTGTCGAGCTCGTAGTAAGGTTGGAAAAGAACTAACAGACTGTCTTGTTCGCGCTTCACCACCGCCTCGTCTTTATAAATAGGAAAGTCGAAAGTAGCTATCAACTGCCCGTACTTCCAGGGCTTGTTTATATCAAACTGGTAGTTGAACTTCCCGTCGCGCGGTAAGAAATAAACAATCAGCGTCACAGTGCCCACAAATAGCAGTGATTTATATAGTAAATCTCTCCATGAAAAACTTTTTCTTCTTCAAATGTTCCATATCCACTGAAATTTTTGCGAAAAGTACAAAAAAAAACAATAGTGTGGAAAAAAAGGTTTAATTTTGCCACGATTTACCTATACTAACCCAAATTATGGCAGAAAGAAAAGTAAGAGTTCGTTTTGCTCCAAGTCCTACGGGAGCATTGCACATCGGTGGTGTGCGTACAGCTTTGTATAATTATCTATTTGCGCGTCAACACGGCGGAGACCTGATATTTCGTATTGAAGATACTGACTCTAACCGGTTCGTTCCGGGAGCGGAAGAGTATATACTCGAATCTTTTAAGTGGTTAGGTATCCACTTTGACGAGGGAGTGAGCTTCGGTGGTGAACACGGTCCGTACCGTCAGTCGGAGCGCCGCGAAATCTACAAGAAATATGTGCAGATTTTGCTGGAAAATGGAAAAGCTTACATCGCTTTTGATACTCCGGAGGAGCTGGACGCTAAGCGTGCTGAAATTGCTAACTTCCAATATGATGCATCTACCCGAGGGATGATGCGCAATTCACTGACTATGCCGAAGGAAGAAGTGGATGCACTGATTGCTGAAGGCAAACAATATGTCGTTCGTTTCAAAATCGAACCGAATGAAGACGTACATGTGAATGACCTGATTCGTGGCGAAGTTATTATCAACTCATCTATTCTGGATGATAAGGTGCTTTATAAATCGGCCGATGAACTGCCTACCTACCACCTTGCTAACATCGTGGACGATCATTTAATGGAGGTTTCCCATGTGATCCGTGGTGAAGAATGGTTGCCTTCCGCTCCGCTGCACGTACTGTTGTACCGTGCTTTCGGCTGGGAAGATACGATGCCGGAATTTGCTCATCTGCCTCTGCTCTTGAAGCCGGAAGGCAACGGCAAACTGAGCAAGCGTGACGGTGACCGTTTGGGATTCCCTGTATTCCCGTTGGAATGGCATGATCCGAAATCGGGAGAGGTTTCTTCCGGTTATCGTGAATCCGGTTATTTGCCTGAAGCTGTCATCAATTTCCTTGCTTTGCTTGGCTGGAATCCGGGTAACGATCAGGAAGTGATGTCAATGGACGAACTTATAAAGTTATTCGACTTGCACCGTTGCAGTAAGTCGGGTGCTAAATTTGATTATAAGAAAGGTATTTGGTTCAACCACCAGTATATCCAGCAGAAACCGAATGAAGAGATTGCCGAACTGTTTGTGCCTGTATTGAAAGAACACGGCGTAGAGGCTCCTTTCGAGAAGGTTGTGACTGTGGTTGGCATGATGAAAGACCGGGTAAGTTTCGTAAAGGAACTGTGGGAGACATGCAGCTTCTTCTTTGTGGCTCCTACCGAATATGATGAAAAGACGGTGAAGAAACGCTGGAAAGAAGATTCTGCAAAGTGTATGACCGAATTGGCAGAAGTGATTGCCGGCATTGAAGATTTTAGCATTGAAGGACAGGAAAAGTCGTTATGGACTGGATTGCAGAGAAAGGTTACCATACCGGTAATATCATGAATGCTTTCCGTCTGACATCTGGTGGGTGAAGGAAAAGGCCCGCACATGTTCGATATTTCCTGGGTATTGGGCAAAGAGGAGACGATAGCTCGTATGAAACGAGCGGTAGAGGTTTTGAAGTAATCGATCAGTACTATGCTTTACAACCTGGCAATAGTCATTTATGACTTTTTCGTCCATTTGGCTGCTCCGTTTAGCCGCAAGCCCCGGAAGATGATGAAAGGGCATTGGGTGGTATATGATCTTCTACGCCAACAGGTGGAGAAAGGGGAGCAGTATATCTGGTTCCATGCCGCTTCGCTTGGTGAGTTCGAGCAGGGACGTCCCTTGATAGAAATGATTCGGGAAAAATATCCGAATTATAAGATATTGCTTACTTTTTTCTCTCCGTCCGGTTATGAAGTGCGCAAGCACTACCGGGGAGCGGATATTGTCTGCTATCTGCCGTTTGACAAACCGCGGAATGTGAAGAAGTTCCTGGATATCGCAAACCCTTGCATGGCATTCTTTATCAAGTACGAGTTTTGGAAAAATTATCTGGACGAACTGCATAAACGCCGTATTCCGGTGTATAGTGTGTCTTCTATTTTCCGCCGCGATCAGATCTTCTTTAAATGGTATGGAGGGACATATCGGAATGTGTTGAAGGATTTCGACCACCTGTTTGTGCAGAATGAGACTTCCAAACGTTATTTGTCAAAGATAGGTATTAACCGTGTGACGGTAGTGGGTGATACCCGTTTTGACCGGGTATTGCAGATTCGCGAGGAAGCCAAAGATCTTCCGTTAGTGAAACTGTTCAAAGGAGACAATACCTTTACTTTTGTGGCGGGAAGCTCTTGGGGACCGGATGAAGATTTATTCCTTGAGTATTTCAACAATCACCCGGAAATGAAGCTGATTATAGCTCCCCATGTAATTGATGAAAATCACCTGGTAGAGATTATCAGCAAACTGAAACGTCCTTACGTGCGTTATACCCGTGCCGACGAAAAGAATGTATTGAAAGCTGACTGTCTCATTATTGATTGTTTCGGATTACTTTCTTCTATTTATCGTTATGGAGAAATAGCTTATATCGGGGGTGGTTTCGGGGTTGGTATTCACAACACTTTGGAGGCAGCCGTGTATGGTATTCCTGTGATTTTCGGACCTAAATACCAGAAATTTATGGAAGCTGTTCAATTGCTGGAAGCAAAAGGCGCTTATTCCATCAAAGATTATGATGAACTGAAAACTTTGCTGGATCGTTTCCTGGCGGATGAATTGTTTTTGCGCGAAACCGGAACGAATGCCGGTTATTATGTGACTAGCAATGCCGGTGCGACGGAGAAGATTATGCACATGATTAATTTCTAATTATAAAAGTCCCCTAATTTTAGTTCTCTGTAATGGGTCAATCTAAAATAAGGGGACTTCTCTCTTTCTTAAAGGGGATTTCATATTCCGAAATCCTGCCCTGAAAAACAATTCTCTTTTATTAGTATTTGTACGGACTTATATCTTATTGATTTCTTGTTCCAGTAAATCTTTTAATTCTTTGGTGGTAATGTGAGTAAATCGTTTCACTATATTCCCTTGCTTGTCTATTAGCAGATACATCGGTAACCCTGTCATTTGAAAATGTGTCCAAAGATATTCCCATTGCTCTTTGTCCAGCCAGTAATGTTCGCCTGCGATATCTTCTATGAGTATTTCCCATGTCTTCTTTATCGAACTGGGGCCGGTGAGGTAAATGAAAGCTACTTTGTCTTCACTTATATCTTTCTTTAGCGGCTCATATTCTTTGATAATCTGCCGGCAACCGCCACACCAGGTAGCCCAGAAATCGATAAACTGTACTTTGCCTTTATGACGTGCAATGAGTGCATCCAGCAGTTCTTCTTCTGCCACTTGTGACGCTTCGCAGATGGTATATTTCTTTGTTGTTGCCTTCTTCCGGGGTTGCATCTGACGGTTCATGTCTTGAATGATGCCTATGAATATAGGATTTGTAATTTCCGAAGCCATGATTTCCTGCCGGGAGGTCAACGGTTGTAGGTTGTAAAGGCTGGAGCGCATATAGATTGCGCGTATGTAGTCAACCGGCAAACAGGTGCTGTCTTGCAGGATATGCCCCAGACGTTTTTTGGCTTCGGAAAATATTTTCCAGTTACAGTCGTCTCTCTCTTTAGTATATTTGCGGATGAGTGTCATCAAATCGTTTTGCCGCCGGAAGATTACTCCTGCTTTAAAAGCTGCTTCATATTGATGAATGAGTGTCTGCTCCTCTTTTGTGAGCGGTGCGTTTTCCAATAGATATTTTTCCATAGAGAGTGGGTCATAGTGTGTATCATATAAGAAGTTTGTGACTACATTACGGTAATTATAACAATAAAGTGCCAAAGGGTGATTGACAGGAAAATCTTTCAGGTAGTTGTGAAAATCATCAGGTAAATGTATATCGAGGAAAGCTGCAAAAGCTTGTTCTCGCGTAATGTTTTCCTTCTTTTGATAAGCAGTTTGCAGGCAATAGTGGGTGGCCTGTAGATTTTCCAGGCAATCAAATGCGCATGAGAGATTGGCGAGTGTGCGAGTGTCTTCGCTGAATTGTAACTGTGCGTTGTTGTGCGCTACGTACTGTTTGTATTGGTTGATACAGCGTTTCTTGAATTCATTGGCACTGATGCCTGCAATAGAATCCAATAGGTCGCCATCTCTATAAACAGGTGGTATCTTTGTTATCAGTTCCGGCTGGCACCATTCATTGTTAATGGTAGCATATTGGCCGCTAAATACAAACTGTTTTCCTGGTGGATTACTTAAATTGATAGCTACATTGGTCTCTTTTTCGGGACTTAGCAGAATGACTAAATCAGCATTTCCTATTATCATCCGTACTTGTGCATGATGGTAGAGAGGAATATTAATAGTAAAGCTTCCGTCTGACTCAACAGTCGGATAAAGAGTTTCGGCTGTTCCCATCACGATATTGGGAGCTCCGATCTTGAATATCAGATTGTCATTCGGATGGTAATTGGCGATTGTCCCACTCAGGATGGCTTGTCCTTTTTTATACTCGGGGGTCGGTAATTGTGCCTGTGCTAGATTGAATAACAAAGACAGGCAAAGGAAGGTAAATAGTCTGCTCATAGTAGTTCTTTTATTGTATGGATTATTTCTTTATCGGTATTCTCTTTACTATAACTTCTGATTCCTTCTTGATCTACAATGAAAAAGTAAGGTGTGGCACCGCTTGTCTGATATTGTTTGATTACTTCATTGGCTACGTTTAGAATAGTATCATTCAACTTCTTCCGGTTTGCGTAATTTCGAATAGAAGATACTTAGCGGCTCCAAGATTCTATTGCGATAAGCTCAAACTCTTTGCTACTGAATAATGTGGTGGAATCATCAGGTTGCCGGCTTTCGTCAGTGACGTAATATGTCGCAGATTCAATCTTTTCTAACTTGGTAAGTACTTTCTTTAAAAACGTTCTTTCCATGATTTGGGTATTGGCAGCTATTGTTGCTGTCAGTAAGAGAATTGTAAGTAGTAGTCTTATTTTCATAATAGGTGAATGTTTGTTGATTCACTGCCTCGATTTAATCTTTTACAAATCTACGGATATTTCGTAATATTTCAATTCTCAGAGGGTTAAATAAGATGAATATGGACTTTGGAAGTCAATGATGATTGATTCGGGTAATACAAGAAAAACTCCTTCTTACTCTTATGTTTTAAGTGTAAGAAGGAGTGAAGCTTTGTTTCCGATTTTACTAAAAAATCATTCTTTATACCATTGCGAATACATCAGATAATTGTGAGCAATCTTCTGGTTTAATTCTTTGGCTTGTTCCGGGTCTACCTTCTTTATAAATTTGGCAGGTACTCCACCCCAAATACTTCCAGGCTCGATTACTGTATTACTTAGGACTAAAGAACCGGCAGCTACAATTGCTCCTTCACCGACTATAGCATGGTCTAGTATGGTCGATCCCATTCCGACTAAAGCATAATCTTTGATAGTCGCTCCGTGTATGGTTACATTATGCCCCACGGAAACATGGTCGCCGATTTCGATAACTGATTTTTGATATAATGTATGCAAAACACTTCCATCCTGGATGTTAACTCCATTGCCTATACGTATAGAATTGACGTCACCGCGCAATACGGTGCTAAACCATATACTGCAATCATTTCCTATTTTTACATCTCCTATAATAGTTGCGTTGTCTGCGAGGAAGCAGTTTTCTCCGATTTCGGGAGTAAAGCCGCGTACAGATTTTATTAAAGCCATAAAGTATTTGTTCCTAATAAAATTTTTAATTTAATGCTGCCCTATGTTGTATGACATCCGGGTGTTAAGCAAGGTTGGCTTAAATAGAAGCAGTCGCTTCCTGTAACCAAACTTTTTCTTCTTCGTTAAGATTCGGTGACAGCTTTTCGTAGACAATCTGATGATAATTGTTTAACCATTCAATTTCTTCATTTGTCAGCATTTCCTTGACTATTCCCTTTTTACAAATAGGACATAAAGTAATCGTCTCAAACTTGAGATAATCTCCGAACATACCTTCTTTGTCTTTGCAGACAAGCGTCAGGTTCTCGGTGCGGATGCCATGACTGCCGGCTTTATAAACTCCCGGTTCGTTGGAAGTAACCATGCCGGGTTGTAATACGACAGGGTTCTCGTTCATGCGGATACTTTGCGGTCCTTCATGCACGCTGAGGAAATGCCCGACACCATGGCCTGTACCATGAAGGAAGTTCATTCCATATTTCCAGATCGGCATACGGGCGAGAACATCAAGTTGGGCGCCCCGGGTTCCGACTGGGAACTTAGCCATAGCCAATGCAATATGCCCCTTTAATATCAAAGTATAATCCGTTTTTTCTTCTTCAGTTAGTTCACCTAATGCGATCGTGCGGGTAATGTCGGTAGTCCCGTCCAGATACTGGGCTCCCGAATCTAAAAGAAGAAAACCTTTGGGTTGAAGAGGAACGTCACTTTCCGGAGTTGCGGAGTAATGCACAATAGCTCCGTGTTCCTTATATCCGGCAATAGTGTCGAAACTCTCTCCCATATAAAGGGGCTGGGCTGCTCTGAATTCATGTAATTTCCTGTCTACGCTTAGTTCTGTCTCTTTGCCGGAAGGCACTGCTTCTTCCAACCATTTGAGGAATTTGACGAGCGCAACGCCATCCCGCTGCATAGCTGCATGAATACCTGCAATTTCTTGTTCGTTTCGAATAGCCTTTAATAGAGCTACAGGAGATTCACCACGTATAATGTTGCATTTCGGATTAATTGCAGAATATATGGCAAAGTTTGTTTTCTTGGGATCAATAAGGATATTTCTGCCTGTAAAAGTATTCAAGTAAGTTTCTACTTCATCGTAGTTTTTCAACTTGACATGCTGTTCTTTTAAATACTCGTTCACTTCTTTTGTAACCTTTTCCGGTGAGATGAAGTAAATCACGTCATCTTGCGTGATTAACAGATAGCTGACTACTACCGGATTACAATGCACGTCGTTCCCTCTCAAATTGAGAGTCCATGCTATTTCGTCCAGGGCAGATAAGAATAAGGCATACGCTCCTTTCTTTGTTAATTCGGCACGAATAGCGGCAACTTTTTCTTCACAACTTTTGCCGGCATATTCAATATCATAGACGAAGGCCGGAGAATTAGGTATAGAAGGCCGGTCTCTCCAAATCCTTTTCAGCGGATCACCGAATAAGTCAACCTGCAAACTGTATGCTGCAAGTTCTTCTTTCATTTGCTCAACTTGTTGTACGGAGAACATCTTGCCATCGATACTTACCGATTCACCGGGCTTTAACTTCTGGCTGAGATATTTTGTAATACTGGGAGTTTCCGGTAGCATTTCCTTATATAAAGTAATACCGCTACCCTCCAATTCTTTGGCGGCTTGTAGAAAATAACGGGAATCGGTCCATAGTCCGGCTTCGTTCATTAAGACGACAACGGTTCCTGCCGAACCCGTGAAACCGGAAATCCATTCACGTGACATCCAGTGCGGAGCTACGTACTCGCTCAAATGCGGATCGGTGCTGGGGATGATAAACGCTTTAATGTAATTGGGGGGGAATGTCATTCGTAATGCATGCATTCGTTCTTTTATACTCTGTCTCATACCATTTTATATTATTAATAGACATATAACAGATTCAAAGGTAGTAACTTTTTACGGTTAATGAGTTGTTTATGAATAGTTTTTGAGAAATATTTGCCGAAAGTTTTGTGAATAAAGAAAGTATGTGTAATTTTGCGGCGCAATTTGACTGCGGAATTTTTTAACCAATAACATATTAATAATAACAAAATGATTGTAGTACCTGTAAAAGAAGGCGAAAACATTGAAAAAGCGCTGAAGAAGTTTAAGAGAAAATTCGAAAAAACTGGCATCGTTAAAGAATTAAGAAGAAGACAGCAGTTTGATAAACCGTCTGTAACTAAAAGACTTAAGAAAGAACGTGCAGTTTACGTACAACAACTTCAGCAAGTAGAAGATTAATAATTCGTAATTTCCTTTGAATTATTGAATTCTTTTCATACATTCGTTGCACGATTTTAGATGTAGCGATATTATGTTAATAAAATCTTTTCTTGATTATCTCCGGTATGAGCGGAATTACTCTGAAAAAACCGTTCTGGCGTATAGCGAGGATATAAAGCAACTACAGGAGTTTGCTCAGGAAGAGTATGGAAGATTTAATCCGTTGGAAGTGGAAGGTGAACTGATTCGTGAATGGATTGTTTCATTAATGGATAGGGGATATACTTCAACTTCTGTAAATCGTAAACTGAGTTCGTTCCGGTCGTTCTATAAATATCTTTTAAGGCAGGGGGAGGTGACTAAGGATCCGTTATGTAAAATAACAGGACCTAAAAATAAAAAGCCGCTACCTGTTTTCTTGAAAGAAAGCGAAATGAACAAGCTGCTGGATGAAACGGATTTTGGTGAAGGATTTAAAGGTTGTCGGGATCGGTTGATTATTGAAGTATTTTATGCTACGGGCATAAGGCTTTCGGAATTGATAGGTCTGGATAATAAGGATGTGGATTTTTCGGCTTCTCTTCTGAAAGTGACCGGGAAAAGAAACAAGCAACGGCTGATTCCGTTCGGTGACGAACTGCAGGAGTTGATGCTTGAATATATTAATGTAAGAAACGAAATGATTCCGGAAAGGTCGGAAGCTTTTTTTATTAGAGAGAATGGCGAACGGCTTTATAAGAATCTAGTCTATAATTTAGTGAAACGGAACCTGTCAAAGGTGGTTACGCTGAAAAAAAGGAGTCCTCACGTGTTGAGGCATACTTTTGCTACCACGATGCTGAACAATGATGCGGAGTTGGGTGCAGTAAAAGAACTTTTAGGTCACGAGAGTATTGCAACTACCGAGATCTATACGCATGCCACATTTGAAGAACTTAAAAAAGTGTATAAACAAGCTCATCCAAGAGCTTAAAAACAAGGAGGTAAGTATGGATGTAAGAATTCAATCAATTCACTTTGATGCGTCAGAGCAATTGCAGGCATTTATTCAAAAGAAAGTGTCTAAGTTGGAAAAGTATTACGAAGATATAAAGAAAGTAGAGGTGTCATTAAAGGTAGTTAAGCCGGAAGTTGCTGAAAATAAAGAAGCAGGCATAAAAATACTTATCCCTAATGGGGAGTTTTATGCAAGCAAGGTGTGTGATACATTTGAAGAGGCAATTGATTTAGATGTGGAAGCGCTCGTAAAGCAACTGGTTAAATACAAGGAAAAGCAACGTAGCAAATAAAAAAATCCCAAATATTTTGCGGGAAAGAAATAAATAACTAAATTTGCAGCCGTTTCGCTCGCGTTAGAACGTGACGGTTGCATTTTTTAGCTAGAATGCCTCTTTAGCTCAGTTGGCCAGAGCACGTGATTTGTAATCTCGGGGTCGTTGGTTCGAATCCGACAAGAGGCTCAAGGATGAGAAGGTTAATTCTTTTAGAAAGATAGACGGAAGCTCGTTCTTTGCGTAGTGAGAAAATTTTAGGGCAAATACCAGAGTGGCCAAATGGGGCAGACTGTAAATCTGCTGGCTTACGCCTTCGGTGGTTCGAATCCATCTTTGCCCACAATCAGAGTGACAACTTTGGCAAGAATGCGGAAGTAGCTCAGTTGATAGAGCATTAGCCTTCCAAGCTGAGGGTCGCGGGTTTGAGCCCCGTCTTCCGCTCTTTTTTCTTGCTGTTATAGCTCAGCGGTAGAGCACTTCCTTGGTAAGGAAGAGGTCCCGGGTTCAAGTCCCGGTAACAGCTCATAAAGGATGTAAATGCTGATTATTAATCAAATAAATAACAAGTAAAGCTATGGCTAAAGAGAAATTTGAACGTACCAAACCGCACGTAAACATTGGTACAATCGGTCACGTAGACCACGGTAAGACAACGTTGACAGCTGCTATCACTACTGTGTTGGCTAAGAAAGGTCTTTCAGAATTGCGTTCTTTCGATTCTATCGACAACGCTCCTGAAGAAAAAGAAAGAGGTATTACTATCAATACTTCACACGTTGAGTATGAAACTGCTAACCGTCACTACGCACACGTTGACTGTCCGGGTCACGCCGACTACGTAAAGAACATGGTTACTGGTGCTGCTCAGATGGACGGTGCTATCATCGTTTGTGCTGCAACTGATGGTCCGATGCCTCAGACTCGCGAACACATCCTGTTGGCTCGTCAGGTAAACGTACCTCGTCTGGTTGTATTCTTGAATAAATGCGATATGGTAGACGACGAAGAAATGTTGGAACTCGTTGAAATGGAAATGAGAGAACTCCTTTCTTTCTATGATTTCGATGGTGACAATACTCCTATCATCCAGGGTTCTGCTCTTGGCGCATTGAACGGTGTAGAAAAATGGGAAGACAAAGTTATGGAACTGATGGATGCAGTTGATACTTGGATCCCACTGCCTCCGCGCGATGTTGATAAACCATTCTTGATGCCGGTTGAAGACGTGTTCTCTATCACAGGTCGTGGTACTGTAGCTACAGGTCGTATCGAATCTGGTATCATCCACGTTGGTGATGAAGTCGAAATCCTTGGTTTAGGCGAAGATAAGAAATCAGTTGTAACTGGTGTTGAAATGTTCCGTAAACTGTTGGATCAGGGTGAAGCTGGTGACAACGTAGGTCTTTTGCTCCGTGGTATTGACAAGAACGAAATCAAACGTGGTATGGTTCTTTGTAAACCGGGACAGATTAAACCTCACTCTAAATTCAAAGCAGAGGTTTATATCCTGAAGAAAGAAGAAGGTGGTCGTCACACTCCGTTCCACAACAAATACCGTCCTCAATTCTACTTGCGTACTATGGACTGTACAGGTGAAATCACTTTGCCGGAAGGAACAGAAATGGTAATGCCGGGTGATAACGTAACTATCACTGTTGAGTTGATCTACCCAGTAGCATTGAACCCGGGTCTTCGTTTCGCTATCCGCGAAGGTGGACGTACAGTAGGTGCTGGTCAGATTACTGAAATCATCGACTAAAACCAAATATTAATCAGTTCTCGGTAGTAATATCGGGAACTGATTATGTACAAACGGGAGTAGCTCAGTTGGTAGAGCACCGGTCTCCAAAACCGGGTGTCGGGAGTTCGAGCCTCTCCTCCCGTGCTAATATTTATGAAATGAAAAAGGTAATAGCTTATATTAAAGAATCTTACGACGAACTTGTTCATAAAGTATCGTGGCCTACGTATTCCGAACTTGCTAACAGTGCAGTAGTTGTTTTATATGCTTCCCTGCTTATTGCATTGGTAGTATGGGGTATGGATGTCTGTTTCCAAAACTTCATGGAAAAAATAGTTTATCCACATTAAAAACAGGAATTGAAAATGGCTGAGATTGAAAAGAAATGGTACGTTTTGCGTGCTATTAGCGGAAAAGAAGCTAAGGTAAAGGAATACCTTGAAGCTGATATTAAAAACAGCGACCTTGGTGATTATGTATCTCAGGTATTGATTCCTACCGAAAAGTATATCAGGTTCGCAATGGTAAGAAAGATTGTGAAAGAAAGAAGTTATCTTCCTGGTTACGTTTTAGTGGAGGCTGCTCTGGTTGGTGAGGTCGCTCATCATCTGCGTAATACTCCTAATGTGATAGGTTTCTTAGGAGGCTCCGAGAAACCGGTACCTCTCAGACAATCGGAAGTGAATCGTATACTTGGTACAGTGGATGAACTGCAAGAAACGGGTGAAGAACTCAATATTCCGTACGTTGTGGGTGAAACTGTAAAGGTTACTTTTGGTCCTTTTAGCGGATTCAGTGGCATCATTGAAGAAGTTAATAGTGAAAAGAAGAAACTAAAGGTCATGGTAAGATATTCGGGCGCAAGACGCCGCTTGAATTAGGCTTTATGCAAGTGGAAAAGGAATAACACGGAATTGTTACGCTGTTGTTGTTCTTCGTTTAATGTTTATATATAAATCAATAAAAAAATGGCTAAAGAAGTTGCTGGACTAATCAAGTTACAGATTAAAGGAGGCGCTGCAAATCCATCACCCCCAGTTGGACCTGCTCTAGGTTCTAAGGGTATTAATATCATGGAATTTTGCAAGCAATTCAACGCCAGAACCCAAGACAAAGCAGGTAAGATTTTGCCTGTTATCATTACTTACTACGCAGATAAGTCTTTCGATTTTGTAATCAAGACTCCTCCCGTTGCTATTCAATTACTTGAAGTAGCTAAGGTAAAGAGTGGTTCTGCTGAGCCTAACCGTAAGAAAGTTGCCGAGCTTACTTGGGAACAGGTTCGTACGATTGCTCAGGACAAAATGGTGGACTTGAACTGTTTTACTGTGGAAGCTGCCATGAGAATGGTTGCAGGTACAGCTAGAAGTATGGGTATCGCTGTAAAAGGGGAGTTCCCGGTTAATAACTAATAAACTTCAATTGTAATGGGTAAACTGACAAAAAATCAAAAGTTAGCTGCAGAAAAGATTGAAGCAGGGAAAGCATACTCACTGAAAGAAGCTGCATCTTTGGTAAAGGAAATCACTTTTACTAAGTTTGATGCTTCATTAGATATAGATGTACGTTTAGGTGTTGATCCACGTAAAGCAAACCAAATGGTGAGAGGTGTCGTTTCACTTCCTCACGGTACTGGAAAGCAAGTACGTGTATTGGTACTTTGTACACCGGATGCTGAAGCTGCTGCGAAAGAAGCTGGTGCTGACTATGTTGGTCTTGACGAATATATTGAAAAGATCAAAGGTGGATGGACTGATATCGATGTGATTATCACTATGCCATCTATCATGGGTAAAATTGGTGCACTCGGTCGTGTACTCGGTCCTCGTGGATTGATGCCGAATCCGAAGAGTGGTACTGTAACTATGGATGTTGCTAAGGCTGTAAGAGAAGTAAAACAAGGCAAGATTGACTTCAAAGTTGATAAGAGCGGTATTGTTCACACTTCAATTGGTAAGGTATCATTCAGTCCTGATCAGATTCGCGACAACGCGAAAGAGTTCATCTCTACTCTGATCAAGCTGAAACCGACCGCAGCAAAGGGTACATATATTAAGAGTATTTATCTTTCTAGTACAATGAGTGCGGGTATTAAGATCGACCCGAAATCAGTGGATGAAATCTAATAAAACAGAGAAATAATGAGAAAGGAAGATAAAAGTACGATTATAGAGCAAATTGCTGCTACAGTAAAGGAATATGGTCACTTCTACTTGGTAGACGTTACAGCTATGAACGCTGCTGCTACCAGCGCATTGAGAAGAGATTGCTTTAAATCAGACATCAAATTGATGGTGGTTAAAAACACATTGCTTCACAAAGCACTTGAAAGCCTGGAAGAAGACTTTTCACCTCTTTACGGTTCTTTGAAAGGTACTACTGCTGTTATGTTTTGCAACACTGCAAACGTACCTGCTAAACTGATCAAGGATAAAGCGAAAGACGGTATTCCCGGACTGAAAGCTGCATATGCAGAAGAAAGCTTCTACGTTGGTGCAGACCAATTGGATGCTCTCGTTGCAATCAAGAGTAAGAATGAAGTTATCGCTGACATCGTTGCATTGTTGCAATCTCCGGCGAAGAATGTTATTTCTGCTCTTCAATCAGGTGGCAACACCCTTCACGGAGTTCTCAAAACTCTTGGTGAGAGACCCGAATAATTTTCAAAAATCAACAAGTATTTAAACATTAAAATCATACAAAAAATGGCAGATTTGAAAGCTTTTGCAGAACAATTAGTTAACTTGACAGTAAAAGAAGTTAATGAACTTGCAACTATCCTTAAAGAAGAATATGGTATTGAACCTGCTGCTGCAGCTGTAGCTGTTGCTGCTGGTCCTGCAGCTGGTGCTGCTGCCGCAGAAGAAAAATCTTCTTTCGATGTAGTATTGAAGAGCGCTGGTGCAGCTAAACTTCAGGTTGTTAAGGCCGTTAAAGAAGCTTGTGGTCTTGGCTTGAAAGAAGCTAAGGACATGGTAGACGGTGCTCCTAGCACAGTAAAAGAAGGTTTGGCTAAAGACGAAGCAGAATCATTGAAGAAAACATTGGAAGAAGCTGGAGCTGAAGTTGAACTTAAATAACATTGGCCTGGTAATCAGGTAATTCGGTTAGGAATCCTTCGCAAGAGGATTCTTAACCTTTTTGTGTATATATTTCAAATTAAGTTCTCCAAATTCATTGACAGATGTCTTCAAATACTGTAAATCAAAGAGTTAATTTTGCTTCGACTAAGAATCCGCTAGAATATCCGGATTTCCTGGAAGTACAATTGAAGTCATTCCAAGACTTTCTACAATTAGATACCCCACCTGAAAAGCGTAAGAATGAGGGATTGTATAAAGTATTTGCTGAAAACTTCCCTATTGCCGATACAAGAAACAATTTTGTTCTTGAGTTTCTGGACTATTATATTGATCCGCCGCGTTATACCATTGATGATTGTATAGAGCGTGGGCTTACTTATAGTGTTCCCTTAAAAGCGAAACTTAAGCTATACTGTACGGACCCCGATCATGAGGATTTTGATACAGTGATTCAGGACGTATTCCTCGGCCCGATTCCTTATATGACTGATAAGGCTACTTTCGTCATTAACGGTGCCGAACGCGTAGTTGTGTCACAGCTTCACCGTTCTCCGGGTGTGTTCTTCGGTCAGAGTGTGCATGCCAATGGTACGAAACTTTATTCGGCTCGTATTATTCCGTTTAAGGGTTCGTGGATTGAGTTTGCTACTGACATCAATAATGTGATGTACGCATACATCGACCGTAAGAAGAAATTGCCGGTAACGACTCTGTTGCGTGCAATTGGCTTCGAGAATGACAAAGATATTCTTGAGATTTTCAACCTGGCTGAAGATGTGAAGGTTAACAAGACTAATCTCAAGAAGGTAGTAGGTCGTAAACTGGCTGCGCGTGTCTTGAAAACCTGGATTGAAGATTTCGTTGATGAAGATACCGGTGAGGTTGTTTCTATTGAACGTAATGAAGTCATTATCGATCGTGAAACCGTACTGGAAGAGGAGCATATTGATGAAATTTTGGAGTCGGGAGTTCAGAACATCCTTTTACATAAGGATGAACCGAATCAGTCCGATTTCTCTATTATATATAATACGTTGCAGAAGGACCCGAGTAACTCGGAAAAAGAAGCTGTGTTGTATATCTACCGTCAGTTGCGTAATGCCGATCCGGCTGATGACGCAAGTGCAAGGGAGGTTATCAACAACTTGTTCTTCTCTGAAAAACGATATGACCTTGGTGATGTGGTCGTTATAGAATCAACAAGAAGTTGAATCTGACGACTGATATGGACGTACGTGTCCTCACGAAGGAAGATATTATTGAAATCATCAAATATCTGATTGAGTTGATTAACTCAAAGCAGATGTGGATGATATTGACCACTTGAGTAACCGTCGTGTACGTACAGTGGGTGAACAGCTTTCTAATCAGTTTGCTATTGGTCTGGCTCGTATGTCTCGTACGATTCGTGAACGTATGAACGTTCGTGACAATGAGGTGTTTACTCCGATTGATTTGATCAATGCGAAGACTATTTCTTCTGTGATCAACTCATTCTTCGGAACGAACGCATTGTCTCAGTTCATGGACCAGACAAACCCGTTGGCTGAAATTACACACAAACGCCGTATGTCTGCCTTTGGTCCTGGTGGTCTTTCCCGTGAACGCGCCGGATTTGAGGTTCGTGACGTTCACTATACGCACTATGGTCGTCTTTGTCCGATTGAGACTCCTGAAGGTCCGAACATCGGTTTGATTTCTTCATTGTGTGTATTTGCTAAGATTAATGAGCTAGGATTCATTGAAACTCCCTACCGTAAGGTGGAAAACGGAAAAGTGGATCTTTCTGATAACGGTCTGATTTATCTGACTGCTGAAGAAGAGGAAGAAAAGATTATTGCACAGGGAAATGCTCCGTTGAATGATGACGGTACATTTGTGCGTAATAAAGTTAAATCTCGTCAGGATGCCGACTTCCCGGTTGTAGAACCGTCTGAGGTAGATTTGATGGACGTTTCTCCTCAGCAGATTGCATCGATTGCTGCTTCACTGATTCCGTTCCTGGAACATGACGATGCTAACCGTGCGTTGATGGGATCAAACATGATGCGTCAGGCAGTTCCTCTTTTGAGAAGTGAGGCGCCGATTGTTGGTACAGGTATCGAACGCCAGTTGGTCAGAGACTCTCGTACACAAATCACTGCTGAAGGTGATGGTGTTGTTGATTTCGTTGATGCTACTACTATCCGTATTTTGTATGACCGTACAGAAGACGAAGAATTTGTAAGCTTCGAGCCTGCTTTGAAAGAATATAGAATTCCGAAGTTCCGTAAGACGAACCAGAACATGACAATTGACTTGCGTCCGATTTGTGACAAAGGTCAGCGCGTGAAGAAAGGTGATATCCTGACTGAAGGTTATTCTACTGAAAAGGGTGAATTGGCATTGGGTAAGAACCTATTAGTAGCTTATATGCCTTGGAAAGGTTATAACTATGAGGATGCTATCGTATTGAACGAACGTGTGGTTCGCGAAGACTTACTGACTTCAGTTCACGTAGAGGAATATTCTCTGGAAGTTCGTGAAACAAAACGTGGTATGGAAGAGTTGACTTCTGATATCCCGAATGTAAGTGAAGAAGCTACTAAAGACCTGGATGAAAATGGTATTGTAAGAATCGGTGCTCGTATCGAGCCGGGTGATATCATGATCGGTAAGATTACTCCGAAAGGTGAATCTGATCCTTCTCCGGAAGAAAAATTGCTTCGTGCTATCTTTGGTGATAAGGCCGGTGATGTGAAAGATGCTTCTTTGAAAGCTTCTCCTTCTTTGAAAGGTGTTGTGATTGATAAGAAACTTTTCTCACGTGTCATCAAGAATCGTAGTTCTAAGTTGGCTGATAAGGCGTTGCTTCCGAAAATTGACGATGAATTTGAGTCTAAGGTAGCTGACTTGAAACGTATCCTGGTAAAGAAATTGATGGTATTGACAGAAGGAAAGGTATCTCAGGGCGTGAAAGACTACTTGGGAGCTGAAGTCATAGCTAAAGGCTCTAAGTTTAGTGCTTCTGACTTCGATTCACTTGATTTTACTTCTATCCAGTTAAGTAACTGGACTAGTGATGATCATGCTAACGGTATGATTCGTGACTTGGTGATGAATTTCATCAAGAAATACAAAGAACTGGATGCTGAACTGAAACGTAAGAAGTTTGCTATTACAATTGGTGATGAACTTCCTGCTGGTATTATCCAGATGGCAAAAGTATATATTGCTAAGAAGCGTAAGATTGGTGTGGGTGATAAGATGGCAGGTCGCCACGGTAACAAGGGTATTGTATCCCGTGTTGTTCGTCAGGAAGATATGCCGTTCTTGGCTGACGGTACTCCGGTTGACATTGTATTGAATCCGTTGGGTGTGCCTTCTCGTATGAACATCGGTCAGATTTTTGAAGCTGTACTCGGACGTGCCGGAAAAACGTTGGGCGTGAAATTCGCGACTCCTATTTTCGATGGTGCTACCATGGAAGATCTGGATCAGTGGACAGACAAGGCAGGATTGCCTCGCTACTGTAAGACTTATCTTTGTGATGGCGGTACAGGTGAGCAGTTTGACCAGGCAGCTACCGTGGGTGTGACTTACATGTTGAAGTTAGGGCACATGGTTGAAGACAAGATGCATGCTCGTTCTATTGGTCCGTACTCATTGATTACTCAGCAACCTCTTGGTGGTAAAGCACAGTTCGGTGGTCAGCGTTTCGGAGAAATGGAGGTTTGGGCACTTGAAGGTTTTGGCGCTGCTCATATCCTGCAGGAAATCCTGACTATCAAGTCTGATGACGTGGTAGGACGTTCGAAAGCTTATGAAGCAATTGTGAAAGGTGAACCGATGCCGCAACCAGGTATTCCGGAATCCTTGAACGTATTGTTACACGAGTTGAGAGGATTAGGTTTGAGTATCAACCTAGAATAAAATACTGAAAGAATGTGAGATGTCAATGTACCGATGAAGGTTTGTTGGCATCCGCACTTTTTCAATTTCCAATGATTCAATTATCAAATCTCAATTATATAGAGTATGGCTTTTAGAAAAGAAAATAAGACGAAAAGTAATTTCTCGAAGATCTCAATTGGTCTGGCTTCTCCGGAAGAAATCCTTGAGAATTCGAGTGGTGAAGTTTTGAAGCCTGAAACCATTAATTACCGTACGTACAAACCCGAACGTGACGGTTTGTTCTGCGAGCGCATTTTTGGTCCTATCAAGGATTATGAATGTCATTGCGGTAAATACAAGCGTATCCGTTATAAAGGTATCGTCTGCGACCGTTGTGGTGTGGAAGTTACTGAAAAGAAAGTACGCCGTGAACGTATGGGACATATCCAGTTGGTTGTGCCGGTGGCTCACATCTGGTATTTCCGTTCGCTTCCTAATAAAATCGGTTATTTGCTCGGATTGCCGACAAAGAAGTTGGATTCGATTATATACTACGAACGTTATGTTGTTATTCAGCCGGGTGTGAAAGCTGAAGATGGCGTAGCTGAATATGATTTGCTTTCTGAAGAAGAGTATCTGGATATTCTGGATACGCTTCCGAAAGACAATCAATATCTTGAGGATAATGATCCAAATAAATTCATCGCTAAGATGGGTGCTGAAGCTATTTATGATTTGCTGGCTCGTTTGGATCTGGATGCTTTGTCTTACGAACTTCGTCATCGTGCCGGAAACGATGCTTCGCAGCAGCGTAAGAATGAGGCTTTGAAGCGTCTTCAGGTGGTAGAATCATTCCGTGCATCACGTGGGCGTAATAAGCCTGAATGGATGATTGTACGTATTGTACCGGTAATTCCGCCCGAGCTTCGACCGTTGGTTCCGCTGGATGGTGGGCGTTTCGCTACATCCGATTTGAATGATCTTTATCGTCGTGTGATTATCCGTAACAACCGTCTGAAACGACTGATTGAAATTAAGGCTCCGGAAGTGATTTTGCGTAATGAAAAACGTATGCTTCAGGAATCTGTGGACTCATTGTTCGATAATTCACGTAAGTCAAGTGCAGTGAAGACAGATGCCAACCGCCCGTTGAAGTCATTGTCTGACAGCTTGAAAGGTAAACAAGGACGTTTCCGTCAGAACTTGCTGGGTAAACGTGTTGACTACTCTGCTCGTTCCGTAATCGTCGTAGGTCCGGAATTGAAGATGGGTGAATGCGGTATTCCTAAATTGATGGCTGCCGAATTGTACAAGCCGTTTATTATTCGTAAGCTCATCGAACGTGGTATCGTTAAGACTGTTAAGTCTGCAAAGAAAATCGTAGACCGCAAAGAGCCTGTGATTTGGGATATCTTGGAGCATGTAATGAAGGGACACCCGGTACTGTTGAACCGTGCTCCGACACTGCACCGTTTGGGTATTCAGGCTTTCCAGCCTAAGATGATCGAAGGTAAAGCTATTCAGTTGCACCCCTTGGCATGTACGGCGTTCAACGCCGACTTTGACGGTGACCAGATGGCTGTTCACTTGCCTTTGAGTAATGAAGCAATTCTTGAAGCACAAATGTTGATGCTTCAATCACATAATATCTTGAATCCGGCAAACGGTGCGCCTATTACTGTACCTGCACAGGATATGGTTCTTGGTTTGTACTATATTACTAAGTTGCGTGCCGGTGCGAAAGGTGAAGGTTTGACATTCTACGGACCGGAAGAGGCGTTGATCGCTTACAATGAAGGTAAGGTAGATATTCATGCTCCGGTAAAGGTTATCGTAAAAGACCTTGACGAAAATGGTAACATTGTTGACGTAATGCGTGAAACTTCAGTAGGACGTGTGATTGTGAACGAAATAGTTCCTCCTGAAGCCGGTTATATCAATACAATTATTTCTAAGAAATCTCTTCGTGATATTATTAGTGATGTAATCAAGGTATGTGGTGTGGCTAAGGCTGCCGACTTCCTGGATGGAATCAAGAACTTAGGTTATCAGATGGCGTTCAAGGTGGTTTGTCATTCAACTTGGGTGATATTATCATCCCGAAGGAAAAAGAGACATTGGTACAGAAAGGTTACGACGAAGTAGAACAAGTCGTAAACAACTATAACATGGGTTTCATTACTAATAACGAACGTTACAACCAGGTAATTGATATCTGGACACATGTAAACTCAGAATTGTCTAATATCCTGATGAAGACTATTTCTTCAGATGATCAGGGATTCAACTCTGTGTACATGATGCTTGATTCCGGTGCCCGTGGTTCTAAAGAGCAGATCCGTCAGCTCTCCGGCATGCGTGGTTTGATGGCAAAACCGCAGAAGGCGGGAGCTGAAGGTGGGCAGATCATTGAGAACCCTATCTTGTCTAACTTTAAAGAGGGACTTTCGGTGTTGGAGTACTTTATCTCTACTCACGGTGCCCGTAAAGGTTTGGCCGATACCGCTTTGAAGACTGCCGATGCGGGATATTGACTCGTCGTCTGGTGGACGTTTCACACGATGTGATTATTAATGAAGAAGACTGCGGTACGCTTCGTGGACTGGTTTGTACGGACCTCAAGAACAATGACGAAGTTATTGCTACTCTGTACGAACGTATCCTCGGACGTGTATCCGTGCACGATATTATTCATCCTCCCACAGGTGAATTGCTGGTTGCTGGTGGGGAAGAAATCACAGAAGAAGTAGCCAAGAAAGATTCAGGAGTCTCCGATCGAGAGCGTTGAAATCCGTTCGGTATTGACTTGTGAAGCGAAGAAGGGTGTTTGTGCGAAGTGCTACGGACGTAACCTGGCAACGAACCGCATGGTTCAGAAGGGTGAGGCTGTCGGCGTAATCGCTGCTCAGTCTATCGGTGAACCGGGTACACAGTTGACATTGCGTACATTCCACGCAGGTGGTACTGCTGCAAATATTGCGGCTAATGCCAGTATCGTTGCTAAAAATAATGCACGTCTTGAGTTTGAAGAGTTGCGTACAGTAGATATCGTTGATGAAATGGGTGAAGCTGCAAAGGTGGTAGTAGGTCGTTTGGCTGAAGTTCGTTTCGTGGACGTGAACACCGGTATCGTTCTTTCTACTCATAACGTACCTTATGGTTCAACACTGTATGTAAGCGACGGCGACTTGGTAGAAAAAGGCAAGTGATTGCTAAGTGGGACCCGTTCAATGCTGTTATTATCACAGAAGCAACCGGTAAGATCGAATTTGAGGGCGTGATTGAAAACGTTACTTATAAGGTTGAGTCGGATGAAGCAACAGGTCTTCGTGAAATTATTATTATTGAATCCAAGGATAAAACCAAAGTTCCTACCGCTCATATTTTAACAGAGGACGGTGATTTGATCCGTACTTATAACTTACCGGTAGGTGGTCACGTTATCATTGAGAACGGTCAGAAGTGAAAGCTGGTGAAGTAATCGTGAAGATTCCGCGTGCCGTAGGTAAGGCGGGTGATATCACGGGTGGTCTTCCACGTGTAACCGAATTGTTTGAAGCTCGTAACCCGTCTAATCCGGCTGTCGTTTCTGAAATCGATGGTGAGGTGACAATGGGTAAGATCAAACGTGGTAACCGTGAGATCATCGTTACATCCAAGACCGGTGAGGTGAAGAAGTATCTGGTTGCACTGTCTAAGCAGATCTTGGTGCAGGAGAATGACTACGTTCGTGCAGGTACTCCATTGTCCGATGGTGCTACGACTCCGGCTGATATTTTGGCTATTAAAGGTCCTACGGCTGTACAGGAATACATCGTAAATGAAGTTCAGGACGTATATCGTTTACAGGGTGTGAAGATCAATGACAAGCATTCGAGATCATCGTCCGCCAGATGATGCGTAAGGTACAGATTGATGAACCGGGAGATACTCGCTTCCTCGAGCAACAAGTTGTTGACAAGTTGGAGTTCATGGAAGAAAACGATCGTATTTGGGGTAAGAAAAGTTGTGGTTGATGCTGGAGATTCTCAAAACCTACAACCGGGACAGATTGTAACTGCTCGCAAGTTGCGTGATGAGAACAGTATGCTGAAACGTCGTGACTTGAAACCGGTTGAGGTTCGTGATGCTGTTGCTGCTACTTCTACCCAGATTCTTCAAGGTATTACTCGTGCTGCTTTGCAGACTTCAAGCTTTATGTCGGCTGCTTCCTTCCAGGAAACAACGAAGGTATTGAATGAAGCTGCTATCAATGGTAAGATAGATAAGCTTGAAGGTATGAAGGAAAATGTAATCTGCGGTCACTTGATTCCTGCCGGTACCGGACAGCGCGAGTTCGAAAAGCTCATCGTTGGATCAAAAGAAGAGTATGATCGTATCTTGGCTAACAAGAAAACAGTACTTGACTACAATGAAGTAGAATAATACAATTCATAATACTCAATAGTTTCTTCCAACTCCATTTCAGTGGATATTTTGTGAGATAATAAGCTAGCAGAAGATATCCGATAAAACCGGAGAAATAATAAAAACTACCATAGTCATTCCAGTCACATACTCCCCCATAGACCCATATTCCCGTAATTGCCCTGATAGCCTAGTGCTGGAGCGAACATTTTTACATACGGAGCAATCAGGCTGATTCCCCAAATGCCTAAGAATAATTTTAGTTCCTTCTTTGAAACTTTTTCCAACCAACCGCTGATAATAGGCATTATCAAATATAACCCAATCAACATATAAAGATACCACAACGGGACTGTGTCAAAATTGAAATTAAATATAAATGTATATAGTTTGAACCATAAAGCTTCAAGACTGTGATCTGGCATCGAGATCAGTGGATTTTGAGTATCGGGATTGATATAGTTCAGATATATGAAATACAAAACAGGCAAGACTAGTGACCAGAAAATCATTGGAGGGATCAGGCGTCCTATCCTTTTCTTATAGAACGCTGCCATGTCGGTTTGTACGGGTAATAGCAATACCCGGTCATCATAACAAAAATGGGGAACATACGGGCGCATCAGGCTTCCCAAAAACACTCCTGTTAAGAACGATTCCCGATTGGCATCAAATTGGCCGATAAATGCATCGCAACTATGCGAGAAAAACAACAAAGAAACAGGCGAGTACCCTTAACAGGTCAATCCAACCTATATTCTCTTTCTTTTTAATTCCATGATATAATTGATTTAAAATGTGTTAATGTGAAAAAATGTACAATCTGTGCTGCTGTCATTATTATTAAATTCATTCTATTGCCTTTACTTTGTTCAGGTTGGGTAATGTGTTCCCCCGATAGAAGCCGGTTTACTTTGGAGCGTCTTGGTTGAATGCGTCGGAAACCTTGTTTTTGTATTGTGTATACCGTTCACGGAATGATAATGGCAATCGTCTTCTATGTTTGCGGTGAAATTTCTGATATGTGTTCTGGTGAATGATTTCTCTCCACTCGGACGGTTCCATATTACTTTTATGGAGTCCGATAATTATTCTGATAGAAATGGTGTGAAATAATATATTTTTCCAAGTTGTTGCAAACTTCTCACTTGGGCTGCTATAGTGTAATGTTTCCGTGTCGAGTGTGATGCCTCCTTCATACGAAAAAGAAGTCGGGATCCTTTTTGCATTCACCGTCCGGTGAGATTGTGTGATGATTTCCCCTTCTGTGGACGAGGAGTAATTGGAATAGATTTCTTCCAGTAGTAACAGCTGTTTTTTAGTAAGCCGACAGAGCGCTCTAAGGAGCATGGGCAACAAACAGATTCCTTCGTCCGATATTTTAAATTGCTTTTTTATACTGTAATTAATATTTTTCATAGGCCTTAAGATTTTCTTTTGAACAAAGATAATCTCTTTTTACCAAGTGTTACAATGTGTCTATTCGAAAAAACAGATCAGATTTTACTGTTTTCAGCGTCCGGTTTATCAATAGTCGTTAATTCCCTCTTTATTTACCGAACATTCCTGTGGTGCCTGCAGCGTTCCTATATCAAAACAATATAAATCAAGCATTATGAATTTTATCTGGTACATTTTTTGATAGGTATCCTTGCCGGTTATTTTTGCCGGTAAGATAATGCGTGGAGGAGGATTCGGCCTTTTGGTCAATCTCTTATTAGGGATTATAGGCGGTGTGCTGGGCGGTTGGGTGTTTGCCCTTCTGGGACTGGCAGCAACCGGAATTATCGGTAGTCTGATTACTTCGGTTGTCGGCGCGATCTTATTTCTCTGGATAGCCTCCTTCTTCAGCCGCTCCCGATGAGGGGAGTATTTCTCGCAATGAGACAGTATCGTTTATTGTGGTTATATAAAAAATTAATAGTTTATGGGAAGTGGAAATGCAAAATTCCTGGTAGGACTTGGAATCGGTTCTGCCATCGGTGCGCTGGTTTATCATTTTTCGCGCACGGCGAAAGCTAAAAAACTGAAAAATGATGTGTTCAATGCTCTTCATGAAATAGAGGCTGATGCCGAACTGGCAGTAGTCGAAGCAAAAGACAAAGCCGTGAAGGCTGGTGCCAAAGTAGCCGGAAAAGTAGCTGATAAAGCGACTGAGGTGAAAGAAAAATTGACACCTAACTCTTGATAGTGAGCGGTAGATAATGAACGGTGAACGGTAAATTGGAATACACTAATTAATGTATTGAGTTTATCGTTCGCTGCTTATTGTTGATTACCGCTTTTAATATAGCCTGAGATAATTTAAAATCCATTCCTGTTTTTTCTTCAAATATCTGCTTTTCCAGATATTGATAAAAAAAAATGCTTTGATTCAAATAAAAAATTGGTTTTTCGTATGCCTTGCATTCTATGGAAAAAGAGTGCAAGGCATTTGTCTTTACTATAAAACATAATCTGTATCTTTGTAGCAGAAGAATTAGAATCAATCAATAATAAAAGATATGGAAAATCAAAATCCCGATAATCAATTACAAATAGAATTAAAAGAGGAAGTGGCTCAAGGAACCTATGCGAATCTGGCTATCATTACACATTCAAGTTCGGAGTTTGTACTCGACTTTGTGCGTGTATTGCCCGGGTTGCCAAAAGCAGGGGTACAGTCGCGTGTGATTCTTGCTCCCGAACATGCCAAACGTTTGCAAAGGGCGCTTGAAGAAAATATAGCTAAATATGAACGTGCATTCGGTCCTATCCGATTGCAGGAAGACGGAGTGGATACTCCTCCCATATTAGATATAAAAGGAGAAGCCTGAAAATAAAAAGGGTGTAGCCATCCGGTGCGATGGGTGTAGCCATTCGAGAGGGAGGGTGTAGCCTTAATGTACGGATGGCTACACCTAAAAAATCTTTCTGATGAAATGATTTTCCGGAAATAAGCTCTTAAAAATTAAAAAAGATGTAGTGCATTGATTATTCAAATATTATTCGTATTTTGCAGCCCAAAATGTATAGTTACGAAATTAATATAACAATAATATAAAT
>VOFI01000152.1_pt1 | contig 132000 bp, 164 predicted proteins | sample 5384131 | NCBI WGS metagenome assembly VOFI01 (sample SAMN12384728, study PRJNA508395) | human gut metagenome | isolation source: healthy gut H | host: Homo sapiens | reverse complement strand
CGGTACGTTTGACGAATATTTCGCATGATTTTTGGGGGGCGAATTCTTGAAAGTGTAATTAAGAAAGATTCCCTGTATCCTGTGTTTAAAAAGGTATATATGATCTCGTCTTAATTACTTTTCAAATAAGGTGTTGACAATTTGAAACAAGTAATAAAAAATATATATAATGGCTTCAACAGCAAACAGAGTAATCAAAAAAAGAAATACTAGTTATCTCTATATAAAGATGGGCATAACAATGTTCATCTCTTTTGTATATCACTCGATTGATATTAAAATTCTCTCGGGCTTCTGATTTTGGTATATTTAATATTGTGGGTGGTGCAATTTCCATGTTGGCCTTTTTTGAATGGTTCCATGGCTGCTGCTACTCAGCGTTTTATGAGCTATGCAGAGGGGGAGAAAATAACGAAAGCAAGAAGATTGTCATTTTTAATTCTAGCATAGTTTTGCATCTAATCATTGCTCTTTTCATTGGGAGTACTATTAGAAATAGGTGCATTTTTTTTATTTGATGGAGTATTAAACATCCCAGAGAATAGGATTTCTTCAGCTAAAATTATATATCATTGTGCGGTTTTATCTACCATTTTACCATATTGACAGTACCATATGATGCTGTAATAAATGCCCATGAAAATATGCTGTACTATGCAGCTGTTGGAGTTTTGAATCATTCCTGAAGTTGGCTACCGCATTTATTGTTGTCTATACTCTTAGTGATAAGTTAATAGTCTATGGCATATTCACAGCAATAACGGCTTTAATCATTCAGTTGGTTATGCGAATATATTGTATTCGTCATTATCCAGAATGTAGATTGAGTCTTAGAAATACGGTTGATTTTGGTATATTGAAAGAGATGACAATTTTTGCTGGTTGGAATGCTCTGTCCTCAATACTTGGTGTGCTGTCTCAATATGGTATGGGTGTCGTTCTCAACCATTTCTTTGGTACGATAGTCAATGCGGCTCAAGGTATAGCTAATCAGATAAGTGGTCAGTTGGGGGCTTTGAGTTCAAATGCTATGAAGGCTGTTAATCCTGTAATAGTTAAAAGTGCAGGTGCTCATGATGAAGCAATGTTGTATCGTTCAACAATATTGGGAAGTAAGGCTTTTGTTTTCATCATGTCGATTTGTTTTTGCCAATATTAGCTAATCTAGAGCCTATCCTAAAGTTATGGTTGGTAAATATACCTCAATATACAGTGATTTTCATCCAACTCTATTTTACGGTCAACTTGATAGACACTCTATCTATTTGCCAGACTACTGCAATCAATGGAGTTGGTAGAATAAAAAGATATTCTCTTTTTCATGACAATCATCAATGTCATTCCCCTTTTTTCGGAAGTTTGATACTGTTTAGCATAGGATTTACCCCAGAATGGTATTATGTATTACTTATAGTAGCAGCTGTATGTAAGTTGGCTAGTCGTTTGTTTTTTTGCAGCAAAGGAATGTAAGTTTAATATGATGAATATGTTGGTAAATGACACTCTTCGAGCATCTGCAGCTTTCCTTGTTAGTTTTGGAGTGGCTTTTTTATAAATCAAGAAATAGTGGAGACAGAATCGGTAACTTATCTTTTGAGTTCGGTGATAATTGGAGCTTTATTTTATTTCTTTGTCTACATCTTCTTTGGATTTAACCAAGCAGAGCGTAGATACTTTTATAATGTGATATGTTCAATAACTAAAAGATAGTGAAATGAAAAAAAATGAATTTATTTTTTGAGGGGTATTGTAAGGATGGACAGGAAAAATTGTTGCCAAAGAAATCTGGCATATACTTTGTCTATAGAGGTGTTCCTTATCCTAATGAAACGGTAGATATAAAGGAACTGATATATATCGGAAAGGCTGATGATATAAATCAACGATTTTCGCCACATGACAAACATGACCTTTTTGTGGAACAATGTGCGGTGGGTGAGTATGTGTATTACAGCTATGTACTTGTCCGAAAGAGTGATTTGGACATTGTGGAGAACGCTTTGGTCTATAATCTCAAACCTGTATTGAATGATAAATTAAAGTACAAGTATAATCATACGGAATCTGTACGTTTGCGTATGGGTGGTCAGTGTAGTGAGTTGTTTGGCAGTACTATTTGTGTGGATGTCAAAGCTAATGGGGCCGCTGATACTTATATGGAAGAGGTAATTGATTAATAATTATAATGACGTAATATTATGTTTAAAATTAAAATGTCGGGTGGCTTGGGAAATCAGTTGTTTTGTTATGCATTTTATTTGCGAATGCAGCAACAATTCCCTACAGAGCAAATAGAGATAGATTATAGTAATTATAAGTATTGTAAGTTTCATAATGGATTACGTTTAGCACAGGTCTTTGATATTAAATATCCTTTTTATCATCAAGGATTATTACTCTCTGTTGGAAAGGGTCCTTTATAAGGTGAGAACCTTGCTACGAGATAGAACCTATAAACAGAAAAAGGTGCAAATAGTTCATGAAAATGTTGAAGAGTTTGAAAATTTTTTAGAAACGCCTTTGAAAAAATCATTGGTTTTGTTTAATGGCGGATGGGGATCTGAACTTTATTTTAAAACCAGCTAAAGAATTGGTGTTGAAAAGAGTTTTCTCGTTACAAAATGAATATGTCTGATTCTGTTTTGGAAATAGCAGATAGAATTCAAAGTGAAAATTCTGTGTTTATGCATGTAAGAAGAGGAGACTATTTGAAAAGTGATTTCGTTGATCTTTCATCTACCAATTATTATAAGAACGCTTTGACATATTTGACAAATAACCAGTCTCAGACTTTGCATATTTATGTGATTTCTGACGAACCAGATTATTGTAAAACTCATTTCGATTTTTTGAATGGACTAAATGTTACATATATTGCAGGAAATCAAGATTATGAAGATTTATTCTTGATGTCGAAATGTAAATATGCTATTATAGCTAACTCTTCTTTTTCTTGGTGGGGAGCTTATCTTTCTAAGGCATATATTGTTTGTGCTCCAAAAGCTCGCTTAAAAAGTAAAGAAGATAGACCTTATGATGTGTTGTATCCTAAAGAATGGAAAATAATTTCATAAAATGAATATATTGTCAATACTTCTTCTTTTTGCACTAGTTGTACAAATAGTATTATCTAAGGCGAATCGATTTCACGGATATTTATTTATGCTGTTTTCGAGTCTGCTTTTGATTCCAAAGGGAATTTTCGTAATATCTTCTTCTTTAAAATACTATTATTTGGCTGTTTCTTTCTTCTTCTTTTGTTCGCAGGAAATACAAAAAGCACAAGAGTGGCGTTCCCTAAAGCAATAGGCTTAGCTTTTTTGGGGGATATATGCTATTATCTTTATTTATAATAATAGGTGGTAGTATTAGTTATTTACATCAATTGTTTTATTTGTTTAAGCAATGGTTTCCTATATTGATGTTTGCTTACGTTACTTTTGGTCTTTTTGTAGAAATAAATATATTGAACGTTTCAATAGGGCTTTATGTTTTATAACTATAGCATTGTGTTTGTATGGTATATTTGAATATTTATCCCAATTAAATCCTTACATGTCTTTCATGGGACGTTATTTTAAAGATATAGATTCAGAGGAGGAAGCCTTGTTGTATGGAGGTAGAGGATTGCTAACTGGAAGAATAACATGTACAATGGGGCATTTCTTAACATGGGGACAGACCTTGGTGCTAACTTTAGGCTATCTGTTTCTTGTGCGTAATAAGATAGAGAAAAAAAAATTGTTGTATATTACGATTCTGCTTGTAGCGATAAATATCATATTTACGGGTTCTCGTTCGTCTGTAGTTCAATGTTGATACTTTTGCTCGGTTTCGTTATACGAAAAGCTAAATATTGTATTGCTTCCTTGTTGCTCTTATTTGTTTTTGGGCAATGTTCCGTTTAATCAAAAGATACAAAATACAGTTGATAGCTTTATCTTCTTTTGGTCTGAAAAAAATCGCATCAAGATGAAATGGGTGGTTCTTCAATGGAATTAAGAGCTTTTCAATTGGAAACATCTTTAATGGTAGCTGAAAAAAAACTCTCTATTGTTTGGTCAGGGCTTAGGATATATGGAAACAAATCAGTATGCCATTGTGCAAAGGGTAATGATTGGAGCAGAGTGTCTGATTTTCCCAATTATTATGCAACAAGGTCTTCTGGGTGTTGTAGCGTGGTTACTTTTGTATATTGCCTTATTTGTTATTATAGAAAAAAATACAAAAGAGCATACGGCATCTATAGCCTTTATCTTGGAGTCTTCTTCTTTGGGTATTTTACTTCATTGATAATGACTGGTGATAGACAAACCTTTGTATGGTTTATGGTTCTCTATGCTGTTTATTTTCGTAGTCTGCAATTTATAAAAAAATAACTATGTTTATTCAAGATCTTTTTATCTCTTATTATGATTATCGTCCTTTTAAAAATTCTTTATTGAATAAAGTTTGTGGCAATGCTACTAAAAATAGGGGCTTGCGTTGGGCAGTATATTCTTCCTCTATGGTTCAAGGCATTTCCTTGTTGGAAAATATCTAATAGTCAGAAAGAAAATGTAGTGGTGTGTCTTACGTCATTTCCTCGAAGAATTGGTGTTGTTTGGCTTGTTATAGAGTGTTTGATGAGACAGTCAATACATGCATCTTGTATAGTTCTTTATTTGTCGAAAAAGCAGTTTACAGAGAATACTCTACCTAAAAGATTGCAGGAATACCAAAGACGAGGAATTTTGAAAATAAGATTGGTGGATGAAGACATACGAAGCCATAAAAAGTATTGGTATGCAATATCAGAATATCCTGGTATGTCCATTATCACAGTAAATGATGACATAATATATTCTTCTGATACCATAAAAAAGACTTGGTTGAAGGCTCTAAAAATATCCTGGTAGTGTCATCTCTAGATATTCAAGTAAAATTTGCTATGATTTAAATGGAGATGTTTTGCCATACTCTGAATGGAAAGGATATTTACATGTTGGTGACAAAGGAAAGAATATCTTCTTTGGGTCTGGTGGTGGTACACTATTCCCCGCAGGATGTTTGAACGAGGCTAATCAACCTTACGAGATAATCAAAACGGTTTGCCCATTGGCAGATGACATTTGGCTGAATGCTTATATTCGTTATAATGGGTTTGATGTAGTGTGTGTGCATAGAAATGCTGGAGTTCCAGAGTGGCATATCGAACATAATCAAAAGCTTTGTTATGTAAATGGCGAGTTGAAGCGTAATGATGTACAACTCTTTGATGTTATAAGATACTTTGAAGAGAAATATAGTAGTAACCCTTTTTCTTTATAAATATGGACATAATAGATAAATTACTTTTTTATTGCATCAGAAATATTATTCTATAAATTTAGTGAATAGGCAAGTCACAAAGAAGTATAGAAAAAAAAGTCACAAATGATACCTTGGGTTTATGCTCATGGAATGTTTATCTTAGCACAATGGCTACTGTATTTTGTGCTGAAATTAAAATATAAATATGATAATAGATTACCAATTTGTGGGGGGGGCAATTTGGCTGTCAGCTTAACATCTTATCCTCCTCGTATTGGCAATCTATGGATGACAATACACTCTTTGTTCCGACAAACCATTTTGCCAGGACATATTGTCTTGTATCTTTCGCATGAAGATTTTCCTAAAGGTAAAGAAAATCTTCCAGAGACTTTTTGCTTTGGTTTGAGTATTATGGATTAGAGATAAAGTTTGTGGAAGATAATATTCGTTCCCATAAAAATATTATTATATGATGCAAGAACATCCAGATTGGGATGTGATTACAGTCGATGATGATATTTATTATCGTAAAAGATTTGGTTGAACATTTGTTGAGATTACATTCTTTGAAATCTAAGGCTGTTTGTGCTAACCAAGTGGCAGAATTGCCAATTTCTAAAGAGAACTTTGCAAATTACGCATCATGGAAGTCTTGTTATTTGAAGGAACCAAACTTTTCCTATCGGTATGTTGCCATCGGCTGTGGAGGAATATTGTATCCAAGTGGTATTTTTCATTTTTCAGATCAAAGTGTTCGACAAAAAGAATGTATTTTAGAAAATGCTTTGTCGGCAGATGATCTTTGGCTAAAAGCTCATGAGATAAATGCAGGAGTTGGTGTCATGGCTAATTCGTTTTATAGTTGCTCTCCTCTTATTCCTTCTTCGCAGACTTCTGCTTTGTATCATGTGAATTGTGAGGGTGAGAATAAAAAATAACAAGGTGTGGAGGATACTATCTGATATTTATAAGTTGAGAGATAAAAATTCAAATGCTTTGTGATAAAAATAAATAGAAATTAATAATATGTTTTTGAGAAATATTATCTTTGGTATCAAGAGTCGCTTGATGCCAACAATTAGTGGCGAAGAGGCGCAACAATCTCTCTCGTCGATGCAGTTATGGGGGGCTGCCTCTTATGGTTGCGAGGTTTGGGGCTGTTGAGATTAAAGCGATATTGTATAAATCGTTCCCTTGGCTTTCTATGTTTTTAAAAGAATATACGTACAGACATATCGGAAACAATGCAGGTTTCTTTCCTGTAGATGAATGTCTGTTGAAACGTTATACGCTTTTGATGAAGGAAGATATGCGGTTTCTTGATGTTCTGGCATCTTGGCGACCAGAGGAAATATTGTTCCGAAAAGTATTACGGAACTGCAAGAAGATAAGATTAGGAGATTTGGGTCCTAATTTCACGAAGTCTTCTTGGACTCAATCCTTGAAGGGTAAGAAAGTCTTAGTCATTCACCCATTTGCTAAGACGATTAAGTCGCAGTATGCAAAGAACAGAAGTAAGTTGTTTGGGGAGTATTCAGACTATGTGTTGCCTGAGTTTGCTTCGCTTCAAGTGATTCAAGCAGTGCAGACGATTGCAGGTAACCGTGCAGGATTTGAAACATGGTTTGATGCATTGGAATATATGGAACGAGAAATAGATAAGTGCGACTTTGATGTTGCTCTTATCGGTTGTGGGGCTTATGGCTTCCCTCTCGCTGCGTATTGTAAGAAGATTGGTAAACAAGGCATTCATGTAGGCGGACCTCTCCAGTTATACTTCGGCATCAAAGGTAAACGATGGGATAATTATGGGTTTTACAAACGAATATTGGGTAAATCCTGATGAGAGTGAAAAACCTAAGAACTTGGATAAGGTCGAAGGTGGTTGTTATTGGTAAAAAAAAAAATATTTCAGTAAACTAGTGGTTATATGACTTATGCGCCAATAGTTGTATTTGGATTTAATCGTCCAGATGCTCTAAAGAATACAATTGCCTCTCTTCTTCGGAATGAAGAGGCAAAAGGACTCGGACCTTTTCGTCTTCGTGGATGGACCACGGGATGGAAAAGTAGGAGAAAAGGAAAAAAGTAGAAGAGGTGAGAGAGTATGTAAAGTCAATTAAAGGCTTTAAATCTATCCACTATACTTTTTCTAAGAATAATAAAGGGCTTGCTGACTCTATTATTGGAGGAGTAAGTCAAGTAATTAATCAATATGGTAGGGTGATCGTTTTTGGAAGATGACTTGGTGTTAATGCCTAACTTTCTTAACTTTCTGAATCAAGGATTGGATTATTATGAGAATAACCAAAAGGTAATGTCTGTCTGCGGTCATAGCTGCAAGGTTAAAGTACCGGCAGATTATCCCTACGATGCTTATTTCTTTACTCGCTCATCCTCCTGGGGGTGGGCGACATGGAAAGATAGATGGAATTTGGTGGATTGGAAGCTGAATGATTGGGATTCTGTAGTTGCTAACCGTAAAGCGTTTATTAAGAGCCAGGGTTCTGATGTTTTCAAAATGCTAAATGATTGGAAAAAAGGCAAGAATCATTCTTGGGCGATACGTTTCTGCTATGCACAGTTTGTGCTAGGTAGATTGAGTGTTATCCCAAATAGAAGCTTTGTAGATAATGAGGGTTTTAGTGGTGATGGTACCAACTGCAAGCGATATAGTCGTTTTAAGTTTGAACTAAATAAGTCGGAGAAACGCTTGATTTTCAAATTTCCAAAAGAGGTGAAACTAGAACCTTCGCTTTATAAGCAAGCCTTGTGGTATCACTCGATACCATTGAGAATATGGAGTAGAATCATGTATTTAATAAAATAGAAGTAAGTTATGAAGTTTTTTGAAAATACTTTTTGCTATCCCCAAAACTATTTACGTTAATTTTAGGTTTTTATCAGTAAAGGAAGCTTTTAAGTTGCCAATTTGGGTAACTTGGAATACAAAGATAGAGGGATATGGGGGGCGGTAACTCTAATGGGTAAAATAAGACCTTTCATGATTCGCATTGGCTTCCACAATTGTGATGAATGCAATTCAAACGACAAAACTCTTTTGAAAGTTCTGGGGCAACTTGTCTTTGACGGAGAGGCACATATTGGATGCGGCTCTAAGATTATAGTTAACAAAGGTGCTCAATTGGAACTAGGAGATAACTTTGCTATTTCTGCATCTTCAACAATTAGTTGTTATAAGCACATCAAGTTTGGACGAGATATTCAGTTTTCTTGGGATTGCCTGGTGATGGATAGTGATACGCATGCAATCCTTGATGAACAAGGAAACCGTATGAATCCTGACAAGGATATTGTCTTTGGTAATAATGTGTGGATTGGCAATGGATGTTTGATTTTGAAAGGGTCAACAGTTCCTGATGTTTGTGTCATTGGTGCAAAAAAGCATAGTTTCTGGGAGTAACTTTGTTGGGCATTCTATTATAGTTGGGAGTCCTGCAAAGAGTGTGAAAAAGAATAGCTGATTTTAAAATTTAAGATATTTATGAATACTGTTTACGATGCAAAACTCTTAGGACTTCCAAAGATTGAAGATCCAAGAGGTAACCTGTCTATCATCGAACAAATCAAGCAGATTCCTTTTGAAATCAAGAGGGTCTATTGGATTTATGATGTGCCAGGTGGAAAGGATAGAGGCGCACATGCCTATAAAGAGAATGAGGAGTTTATAGTAGCTCTGTCTGGTAGCTTTGATGTAGAACTTGATGATGGAAGGAATAAACAAACCTTCTCTCTGAATCGTTCTTATTTTGGAGTTTATGTTCCTAAAGGAATGTGGAGAACTATGAAGAATTTCTCAACCAATTCTCTTGCACTAGTTCTTTCTTCTACTGAATATGATAAGGATGACTATATCATGGATTATGACGAATTCAAGTCTTGGGTGAAGAATCCTTCTATAAAAACGACTTCTTCTGGGAATGAAACATCTGTTAAGGTAAATAATCCTTCGGATAGCTTTAGTGCCAAGGAAGGTAAAAGTGTGTTCGATTGTTCTCTCTGTGAGTTGAACAAAATGCATGATGTAGAGGGTAATCTTACTTACATCTATGAGAATGTACATGTGCCGTTCCCTATCAATCGTGTATTCTACAGTTATGATATACCTGGTGGTGAAGATCGTGGAGCACATGCTCATAAAGAATGCCACCAATTTATCATTGCGGCTTCTGGTGCTTTTGAAGTTGTGCTTGATGATGGTGTAAACAAGAGAACAGTGCAGCTCAACAGACCATTCTGGGGACTTCATGTTCCACCAGGAATCTGGGCTTCCGAGCAAGGCTTTTCATCGGGTAGTATTTGCTTAGTCTTAGCATCTCATGGTTATTCTGAGGATGACTATATAAGAGACTATGATGATTTTCTGAGATACGTAAACGAAAAGAATAATAAGTAATGGACGTTTTTTCAAAAGGAATTATCTTGGCTGGCGATGCGGGTAATAGGTTATCACCTTTAACTTTAGGAATACCTAAGCAATTGCTGCCTCTCTACGACAAGCCGATGATTTATTATCCAATAGAATTGTTGGTAAGTGTAGGGATAAAAGATATTCTCATAATTACTAGCCAAGAACATGCTTCTACTTTCATTCATGCGTTAGGCGATGGTTCTGCTTTTGGTGCGAGGTTTACGTATGCAATACAATCAAAACCGGAAGGAACTGCGCAGGCTTTTACGATTGGAGAAGAGTTTGTCGGGGAAGAACCTGTCTGTATGATAACTGGTGACTGTATCATATTTGGCAAGGATAGAAATATCAAATTACAAAAGGGTTAGGGCAGCACAGAATAGTGGACAGGCATCCATATTTGTGTGCCGTGATTGGGATTCTGAGCAGTATGGGGTAGTTACGCTAGATTCTGAGGGAAGATGTCTAACTGTTGAAGGAAAGGCAACAAAGCCTTTGTATTATTCGATTACCGGACTTTATGTTTTTCCGAAAGGAGTTACTGAATATGCTAAGCTTGTAGAAAAATCAGAGCGAGGGCGTTTAGAGGTAACTTCTTTGAATAAAAGCTTATTTTGAAAAGAATAAGTTGCAGGTACAGGTTCTAGGTAGTGATTTTAAGTGGTTTGATACCAATTCCTTCGATTCGTTACAAGTTATCAACAATTATATTCAGAAACAGAAAAATAAAAATAAATAAGATTATTATGGTTAAGTTATTAGATTTACAGGCGATCACCATGATGCATGGTGATGAGTATAAGGCTGCAGCCAATCGTGTCATTGAGAGTGGCTGGTTTTTACAAGGTAATGAAAACAAGCAGTTTGAGAAAGACTATGCTCAATATATTGGTACAGATGAGTGTGTAGCTGTTGCTAACGGTTTGGATGCTTTGCGCTTGATTATCCGAGGATATAAGGAGTTGGGCGTTTTTCAGGATGGTGACGAAATCATTGTTCCTGCTAATACCTATATTGCAACTATTCTTGCCATTACAGAGAATAATTTGACTCCTATCTTGGTTGAGCCAACATTTGAAAATCTTGAAATTGATATTGATAAGATTGAGGCAGCAATCACTCCTAAAACAAAGGGCGTGATGATTGTTCATCTTTATGCCGTGTTGCTTATAATGACAAGTTGGGCGTGATATGCAAGAAACATAACTTGAAGTTGATGGAAGATTGTGCTCAGAGTCAAGGTTGTGCATGGAAAGGTGTGAAGACGGGTGCTTTGGGAGATGCTGGTGCGCATAGTTTCTATCCAGGCAAAATCTCGGTGCCTTTGGCGATGCAGGAGCAGTAACTACTAGTGATAAGGAACTTGCTTCTGTGATTCGTGCTTTGGCAAATTATGGTAGTCAGAAGAAATATGTATTTAAGTATGCTGGTATTAATAGCCGTATGAGCGAGTTGGATGCTGCTGTTCTTGATGTCAAGTTGAAGTATTTGGATGAGGACAATGCTCAGCGTCAGAAGTTGGCATCTTATTATTATGAGCATATCAATAATCCGCTAATTACATTGCCAGCAAAGATTGATGATGAAAATAATGTATATCACCAGTTCCCTATCTTCTGCGAACGCCGTGATGAATTGCAGGAGCACTTGAAAGAACAGGGTGTTCAGACATTGATTCATTATCCAATACCACCACATCATCAGGAATGTTATGCTAAAGAATCTTGGAATACCCCTCAGCTTTCTCTTCCTATTTCAGAGAAGATTCATCAGCAGGAGTTGTCTATTCCTATGAATCAGGTGATTAGTGAAGAAGAGGCAAAGATTGTTGTTGATGCAATTAATTCTTTTAAGTAAGCATGATGAACTTTTGTACCTTATTTGATTCTTATTATATTCATAAAGGAATCGCTCTGTATCTATCACTAGAGCGTGTATGTGATGATTTTACACTCTATGTGATGGCATTTGATGAACCGAGTTATAAAAACTTAGTTCATTAAATTTCAAACACATGGTTGTTGAGTATGAAGGTGGAGAATTCCTTTCGGATGATATTAAGAAAGTGAAGGCTGAAAGAAAAAGAAACGAGTATTGTTGGACCTGTGGGTCCAACATTACTTATTATTTCTTGACGAAATATCAGCTGGAGAGTATGACTTATGTTGATGCTGACATGATGTTTTTCTCGTCTCCAAAGGTAGTATTTGATGAACTGAAGCCATTTTCGGTAGGATTGTCTTCACATTTTGCTGATACGGAATTATATGGTAAGTATTGTGTTCAGTTCTGCTATTTCAAAAATGATGAAAAAGGCTTAAAAGCATTGACTTGGTGGAAAAACAGTTGTCTGGATTGGTGCTATGATAGATATGAAGATGGCAAATTTGGTGATCAGCGCTATCTTGATATGATGCCTGATAGATTTGAAGGTGTTCATGAAATCGAGAATCGCGGTGTTGGTGTTGCAAAATGGAACATGCTAGAATACAGTTTCTTGCCAAATCATGTTATTTCTTATCGTGAAAAGAAATATGATGTATGCTTCTACCATTTTCATGCAGTAGCTGTAGAATATAAGGAAGGTAATATTTATATTGCATCCAAGAAGGATGTTATACCTCAATCTGTAATTGATACGATGTTCAAACCTTATGGAGAGTTATTAAAAGAGGTTTATACGAAATATCTTGGTAAATCTGTAAATGAGGTTATTATTAATAACCCTGGACTGGGAAGGCAATTTCTGCAATGTTTGAAAAATCTGCTTAGAGGAAATAGGATGGTGCAATATATCTTTTTTTCAAGTACATCAAGGGTCATACTGGATACAATAAGAAACAACTATAAAAAAGCCGGTAATGATGGATTACCGGCAGTAGATTTTGTTTCATAACTCTGCGAATCTCTAGACCTCATGGGGGTGTAATTTAAACTGTGTCAAGGCTTGTTCTTAACTTTCATTCCACACTCCCTGCTGGGGGCATGCCCCCAGCAGGGAAGCCTTTTCGGCTGCAAAGTTACATAATTTTAAATCTATCTCCAAATTTTATTGCCAATTGTTGAGAAATTTGTCCCCAATTTGCCAGTGGCATAGTCCATTTCTTACGGATGTTGCGGTAAGCTAAGTACACAAGCTTCTCCAAAGAATTATCTGTAGGAAAGACCCCTTTAGTCTTTGTGACCTTTCTTACCTGTCTGTGATACCCCTCAACCGTATTGGTCGTATAAATGAGTTTACGGATGGCTGGAGTATATTGGAAATACTCTGTCAGACGTTCCCAATTGTCACGCCATGACTTGATGACAATTGGGTACATCTCTCCCCACTTAGACTCTAACAGGTCTAAATTAGCAGCAGCGGAGTCTTTGTTTACTGCACCATATACTGTTCTTAAATCCTTGATAAACTCCTTTTGATGCTTACTGCCAACATACTTGATAGAATTGCGTATCTGATGGACAATACAGAGCTGCACAGAACTCTCAGGAAATACGCTTTGGATGGCATCTGGGAAGCCTTTGAGACCATCAATACAACAAATCAAGATGTCTCGAACACCACGGTTCTGAAGATCCGTAAGAACTTCTAGCCAGAAGTTAGCTCCTTCACTCTTAGACACATACATACCTAACAGTTCTTTTTGGCCTTCCTTGTTGATACCAAGAATGTTGTAAATGGCTCGTGTGACAGCTCTGCCATTCTCATCCTTTACCTTATAATGGATAGCATCAAGCCAGCAAATGGCATATGCAGGATCGAGCATGCGAGACTTCCAGGCGGTGATTTCGGGTAATACACGGTCTGTTATAGAGCTGATAGTATCGGCTGATAGAGTTGTGTTGAACTCACGCTCAAAGTAGCTGCTGATGTCACGTGTGCTGGTGCCCATGGCGTACATCTCAATAATCTGGTCTGCCATGCCATTGGCAAGAATAGTCTCACGCTTCTTTACGGTCTCAGGTTGGAAAGTTCCGTCTCGGTCACGAGGAGTCTCTATAGTGACCTCACCATATTTTGTTTGAACCTTCTTACTCATCTTACCATTACGACGGTTGCCGGAAGAGCGTTCCTCTTCACTTAAATGAGCATCCATCTCACCTTCGAGAGCTGAGTTGAGAATACGCTCTAACAATGGAGCTAATGCTCCGTCCTTGCCCAAATAAGGCTTCACCACTACGCAACTGCTGAGCTGCTTTCTTGTAATCAATTTCTAAGTTGTCCATAATATAAAAACTGTGTTAAACTACTTTTATTGTAGCTTGACACAGTTTAATTTACACTCGACCTCATCGCTTTATGTCTCTTCGTATGGTGAAGACTCCCGAATACTTAGTTTCTGTGCTTTGTTGGTCCAACTTTTATTTTCTCCACAACAGTCGTTTGGGGGTGACTTGCTGCGTAATCCTTTGAGACAAATCGACCATCAATAGCACTTCTGCCTCTTTCAGAGGTTTTAGCCATAATCAATATGTTTTATTTGTTATCCTGTTACTCCCGCAGATCCAGTTTAGCTGCTGTTCGATATATGGAACAGATTCATGACTTACTTTGCAAAAAGTATGCCAAAGCGTTATGAACCAAATTGTTTTTTTGGATGAAAATGTAATAAGTATATTTTAAACTAAGGAATATGAATACTTTGAAATCATTAGTTGATAGTGCTATTTCTGATTTGACAGAAAACAAGTCTATTGAGTCCATTCTGCTGAAGACTCAGACAATATGTCATTATTTAAATGATGAGGAATTTTCAACCTGGATAAAGCATGAGTTGAATGGCTACGGAGACGATGAATATCCTTTGCCAGATTATCGAAAGATAAATTGTATTGTGAAGGTTGATATTTCCCAACCTTTTGGGCGTATGGCTAAGAACTACCCATTTCCATGTGAATACATTAAAGATGATAAAATTCGAGAACGTATGACTCATATGGTACTGTATTTGAGTCATTAAGTGAAATAGAATTAATGATGAAAGATGATAAACATGGTAATGACTTGACAATAGCTGTACCGCAATATATTGTTCAAAACTATATGGAGAAATATGTTGAAGGCTATATACTAGTAGCTAATCAGCATATTAACATGAATAATATCCAAGCCGTTATTTCTAAGTTCAAGTCGTTGTTGTTGACATTCTTTTGGAACTTAACGATAAAATGAATTGGGAGCTGAATTTTGATGTAATGGCTACAAAACAAATTATTAAACAAATTATGGTAACAAATAATATAAATGCAGCAGTTGTCGCAACAGAAGGATCTACGATTTCTACTGGTGCTGTAAGTGTGGAAAATAGTCATATCGGTAATGTGGCTTATTCTAATGAGCAAAAAAAAAGTTTTTGTCTGTATTGAAAGATATTGAAAAACTTGTGAAAGAATCTGGAAATCAGAATTTAAAAGATTCTGTAGATATAGTTAAGGCTGAAACCCAAAAGCCTAAATGGAACAAGAAGTTAATGACTATGGGGCTTAATGCTATCAAAGGTATAGCTAATGGCTTTGTTGTAAAAGGTTTAATGACTTTAGTGGAAAAAGCTATAGTAATATTGGGGGCATGCTAGTGAAAACTCATGGATATAATTAGTGCGTATGCTTGCTTGGAGCTGTAAGTCTTGATGAAGTGCAACGTATCATGCAGAATTCAGATGTATTCTTCTTTACCAGCGTTGTCGAAGGAACACCACATGTCGTTTTGGAGACCAATAATCTTCCTATTGTTTGCTTTGATACTTGTGGACAAGGTTATGCTGTAAATGAAAAAAGTAAGCAAGAATATTCTTTTTGACCAATCCTGCTAAGTCCTCACAATCTTTTGCAACTTTCTTGAATGAATTTGATGGGAACAGAGATTTGTTGAAACAAATGTTTGAGAACTGTAAGCAGAGACAGATAGAATTGTCTTGGGATGAAAAGGCTAAGACCATGGTAGGGTGGTATGAGAAGATAGTTCATCATAGCTAGAAATTGTTTATGAATATCATAATATTTGTCTTATGATATTTGGAAAAGATACTATTTGTGAATTATATTTTACGGTTTAAGAATAAAAAACTGAAGTTATGATAGATATTCCAAAAAATCAAGTTTATGCTGCTTATGATTTAGTTGGCAAAACTTTAGGCGGGAAATGGAAAGTGACTAAGCAATTGACAAAGTCTGGTACTGGTGGCAATTTTTCTGTCTGTTATCTTGTTGAGTATGACGGAAAGGAATACTTTCTGAAAGCTTTAGACTTTAGTAGTATTTCACATAGTGTTGGGCTTGTTGATGGCATGTCCGCAAAACTGAATGAATTTCGTTATGAGAGAGATTTGTCCAATTATTGTAAGGATAAACAAGTAAATAAGGTCGTCATCATCGTTGGCTTCGGTGAGGAGGTTTTTTTCCTAATTATATAATTGGTAGTGTTGCGTATTTAGTTTTTGAAAAAAGCTGATTGTGATGTTCGGAAGTTTATGGATATTTCCCAAACGACAGATGTTGCTTGGTGTTTTAAATCTCTAAAAGACATTGCTATCGGTTTGAGAAACTTACATAATGTGGGCGTTTCACATCAGGATTTGAAACCTTCTAATATTTTAGTCTTTAATGAAGAATCGAAGATTAGTGATTTAGGACGTTCGATGTGTGAGAATTTGAAAGGTCCATATAATGATTGGAAATTTTCAGGTGATCAGACTTATGCACCGTGGGAGGTATTTTACCGTTATACTTGGACTGATGATTGGCATTTGCAAAATTATATGACAGACTGTTTCCTTTTGGGAAATCTAATAGCATTTTATTTGACCGGTTCAACTGTAACGGCTTTGATGGGGAATTTTTTACCACTTAACTTACATCCTGCTTATTATAGAGGTTCTTTTAAGGTGATTGAGTCTAATCTTTTGGATGCTTTTCAAAATATCTTGGATGTGTTGGAATCTAGTTTGCCATCAGTTGTTGATAAACAAAGAGTAAAGCGAATGATAGAATCTTTGTGTTATCCAATACCGGAAAAAAAGAGGGCATCCTAAGGCTGTAAATTCACGAGAACCAAATTATGATTTACAGCGTTATATTACAGAATTAAATTATCTGCAGACAAAAACAGAGTTTGAACTGTATCGTCTAACTTTAAAATAAAAGATTATGGCTTTTCTTTGTGAAACACTTGAGCGAAGGGTTATTCCTAATTGGAGATCATTGAGAGATACAATCTCAAATGGCGAACTTGAATATCCGCAATTTGAGAATCATGTAGCCTTTGATTTAATGGAATATGAACAGGACTGGAATGACAATCATTCGCTGTTGTATGCTAGTGAATTGGTGAATGCAGCTGTTGCAAATGGTATTAATGATAATTTTAATGCAAAGAATGCTGCTGAATATATTGTAACCTGTGAAGGGAAGACTACTGATGCTCAAAAGACTGTTGCTATGTCATTATTGGGCTCACATAATAATGAAGTGGTTTTAAAGTCTGATCATGAAATAGATGAGTTGTTGATGAATACCAAGGATATTTATGCAAAGATTGGGTATTATAAAAGCTTAATCAGAAAATATCCTTTTAACCCTATAAATTATGTGGAGGCCAAGATTCTATGTTATGATAGGACAGTCTAGGCAAGCAGTAGAAATGATGGATATAGCATTAGCCCTTGATTCCGAAAATCGTTTTGTTTCAAGAAGTGCTGCAAGATTGTTTGTCCATGTTGAAGATTTAGATCGTGCACATTATGTCTTACGAAAAAATGAACAAGTGGCTTTCGATCCGTGGCTGATAGCATCTGAGATTTCCGTGAATTTATTGAGAGATAGGAGCTCTTCTTTGATAAAGAATGGTATAGCATTGATTAATTCTGGAGATTTTAGTCCGTTTTCTTTAACAGAATTGACAAGTAGCTTAGGTACATTGGAGTTTATTAAAGGTACACAAAAGAAAAGTAAGTTATTCTTTAATAAGTCTTTGATTTCTCCAAATGATAACTCTTTAGCTCAGGCAGAATGGGCAAAATCGAATAAGTTAACACTCAATTTTAATCGTGAAGTTTGCAACAAAGTTAATTTAAGTTATGAGGTCAATGCTTTGTATGCATATCAAGATAATAGGTTTGAAGATGCACTTAAAGCATCTATCCGTTGGCTAAATGATATGCCTTATTCAAAGAATCCTGTTTTCGTAGGAGCAAATATCGCATATACATTTTTGAAAGATTATAAAACAGCTGCCAAAATATTACAAAGAGGATTGGAAGCTAATCCGAACGAACCAGCTTTTTTGAATAATTTAGCTTATACCTATGCTTTGGATGGTAAACTTAATGAAGCAAATGAAATAATTTATAGAATTAATAAAGTTTCAGACATTGATGAAAAAACTCATATTTGCTTAACGGCTACTCGTGGCTTAATAGCTTATAGAGAGAAAAAAAAAATTGAAGAAGGCCGTACGTTGTATTTGGAAGCGATCAAAGCTGCCAATAATATAGTTGAAGACCCTACGTACAATTGGAATGCAATATTAAACTTCATCAGAGAAGAAATTTTAGCAACAAATATAATTCCGTCAGATGTTGATACGGTTTTAGCGCAAATACATGAAACACCTAAAGATAAAGGCGTTAAGGCTTTGAAGCAAGATATATTAAAGCTTATTTCTAAAGGGCGGACAGCTTCGTTTAATAGATAGGTATGTATAGACGTATTGTCGGTTATCAAGTAGATGATATGTGAATAGCTTGGAGTATCTTCTCCCAGACTTCGCTATCTAGCATGAAGTAGGGAATAGCTTTCTTGCTATCCTCTGCAAAATAGAAAAACAGATGTTTGATGCCTGGGGCATCAGTATATTCATAGGCTTCGATTTTTACAATGTTTATGCCTTGCGACAGAAGAGCCGCAAGGAGTTGCTGACGTTGCTTTTTCGTAAGCTGCTTATACTTCGTATATATAGTATTAATATCGTATGTCATAACCGTTGTTTCTAGTTTATGAAATGATGGGTTTCTGATGGAACCCGCTGTTTATGGCTGCGAAGATAACAAAATAATTTCAAATATAGTTATGTTTCGACTAAAAACATTAACAATTTTGGGTAGTAAGGCGGAATTAGCCTCATTACTAGAGGGCAAATTGCTCATAAACACAGTAAATGCTCACTCTTTTAACACCGCAAAGAAGGATCAGCTCTTTGCTGATGCTCTGACTAGTGGTCATGTGCTGATTCCGGATGGAGTGAGCATCGTGAAGGCGTGCAAGTGGATTAAGGCTAAGAGTCAGCCTAAGGAAAGAATAGCTGGCTGGGACTTGTTTTTCTTCGAAATGAACAAGCTGGAGAAAAAAGGGTGGTACAGTGATGTTTATGGGAAGTTCGCAGAAGGTACTCGACCTGATTGTGAAGCGTGCTGCCGTGGATTATCCTCACCTGAAGGTGGTGACTTATTCGCCTCTTATAAGCCAGAGTTCTCGGATGAGGACAACAAGGCTATCATTGATGCCATTAATGCTGCCAACCCTGATTTGCTCTGGATTGGCATGACGGCTCCTAAGCAGGAGAAGTGGACGTACTCTCATTGGAATGAGTTGAACATCCATTGTCATGTGGGTACCATCGGTGCTGTCTTTGACTTCTTTGCTGGCACCGTGGAGCGTGCCCCTATCTGGTGGCAGGAGCATGGTTTGGAATGGCTCTATAGATTGATTAAGGAGCCTAAGCGTATGTGGAGAAGATATATCATTGGTAATAGCCTGTTCCTTTGGAACATGGTGAAAAAAGTAACTTGTGAAGAAACAACTTCAGATTTTCTTTGATTTCCTAAGATTCTGCATTGGTTCGGACTCTGAGATTCCTTCTTCCTTAAAGGAGGCGGATTGGAAGGAGCTATATGCTATCGCCGTAAGTATTCGGTGAATGCCGTATTGTGCGCCTAGATAAAGTTTCGTACCTTTGCACCGTGATTTTAAATTATTCAAATTATGGTACAAGGCAAGAAACAATTAAACAGCAAGCCAAAGTTCGCCGAGGTTGTAATCGGTGACAATGAGGCGAAGGAGATGCGTGAGTCTGCAAAAGCTCGCAACCGTCGCAATCCTTATTTAAAATTAAGCTATCCCAATGGTGTGACACTAATTCTCCCTGCTGGCATCAGTATCGAACAGCTTCGAGCCTACATTAGTATAACAGTGTAGGCTTATGGCTAGAGTTTGTCAGTTGACAGGTGACTTGAAGTACTACTTGTGCATGGAGCCAGTCGATATGCGAGGAAAAAATGGTAAACAATAAGGTAAACGATATGTTTGAACAGCAACAAAATACAGGGAAAAGTACGTCTTTGGCAGAGAAATATGCCAATGCCGTAGGCCAGTTGTCCGATGCCAATGATCGGGCAGCGCATGCAGAGCATGACCTGCAGGTGGAGCGCATCACTCGTCAAGACTTGATTGACGAGGAGGTGGCTCGCCGTGTTGCTGAAGCAGAAGAACGTATCAGAAAAGAGTTGGAAGCTCAATTGGCAGATAAGACCAAGGAATTGGAGGAACGTAATAAGGCTTTGGATAAGCGTGAGTCTGATGTAGATAAGAAAGCGGAGACAATCGCCCAAAATGTAAGTGAACAGGTTCGCCAGCAGATGTCTGCAGCTAAAACCCGTTTCGAGAAAACTGCGCTGAATCGTTTGGCTGATATGTTTGACATGTTCATGCAGGCGTTCATCGCCCTTGGTGACAAGGATTCTTCCAAAAGTCAGGAACTGTTGCAGAAGTATCAGCTTGCGGCAAAGGAAGCGCATGGGTCTTTAACGGATGAAATCAAGGATAAACTGGCCAAGGTTGAAGCTAAAAGCAAGTCTAAGACCGAGCAGATAGCCTCTCTTGTCAGAATGATATTTACTCAAAAGCGTGAGCGGGTAGTCTTTAGTAAGGAAGAACGTGATACCATCTATGATAAGGTAATGGCATCAGTTGAGTTCACTGATGAGGAAAAGAAACGTTACCGGGAGTGCCGTGAATTCTGTGAGGAATATCGCAAGCGCAAGGCTATAAAGAAGCTTTTGAATAGCCAGAAGGAACAGAAGGGGCATGGACGAAATCCTATACCTGAGGATATGCCTCGCTTGGAGGAAAAGGTACTTTGGCCTGAAGGCTATATAGGACATGAGGATGAATATGTAATTGTTTACCAAGGCAAGGTGCAGGAGTTTATCGTGCCAGCCAAAGTACGCTACTTTGTTCAGCCATATCGTCGTCCTGTAGTTCGTCGCAAGGATGATCCAATGCAGAAACTCTTGCAGTCTCCTTGTTATGAGGACGTATTTTGGAAGAGTTATGCGTCTGCTGAGTTATTGGCGCAGTTAGAGTGTAATAAGTATGTCTTTCATCAGCCGTTCAATCGACAGATAAAGAAGATGAAACAGGATGGCTTGATACTCGCTCCTTCAACAGTCGATGACTGGCATCAGGGTGTATGCGACAAGATAGAACTTCTCTACAATCTGCAGATGGATCGGGTAATGTCGAGTTTACTGCTTGGTGCTGATGGCTCTCCATTCCCGATATTGGACTGCGAGAAGCATAAGACAGTAAATCATTACTTGATTCAATATCGTTCAGTGGCGACTGGCATCCCAATCTTCATGGTTAATACGAAAAACAAGCATGGTAGGGGTACTGCTGACATCATGGACAACCTCAAAGATTGGAAAGGTGTGGCGCTGATGTGTGATGGTTACTCCGGCTATGATTGGCTGAAGAAGATAAATGGTCGTATATTGTGTCGCTGTGTCGTTCATGCCCGAAGACCAATGGAACGAGCCTTGAAGGAAAATCCTAATCTTGCAAAGATAGGTATTCTCTTCTACCAGAACATTAACCTGATTGAGGAAATGATAAAGGAGAAGAAACTTGAGGGCGAGGAGAAGGCACAGTTCAGGAAGGATCATGCCGAGCCGCTATGGGAGGACTTCAAGCTATGGGCTGCAAGTGCCATCTTGGATGTGCCAAAAGACAGCAATATATACCAAGCATTGAACTATATGTTGCGCAACTATACAGAGCTGACCAATTATATAGACATCCCAGACATGCCTTTGGACAATAATGATACCGAACGCCTGATCCGTGACATGGTGATGGGTAAGAAGGCTTATTTGTTCTGCCGTGACTTGGATGCCTGTAAGCGTGCAGCAATGATGTACTCCTTGTTTGGTGCATGTAAGGTGCTAGATAAAAATCCTGAGCGTTGGCTTTGTTATGTGTTGAAGCACATAGATTCTACGCCTGAGGATAAGTATTATACTCTTCTTCCTGAGTTCTGGGAAGATGAGGAACAATAAAAATGAATTTAATATTTAGTCAAATTAAGGTATAACCTCCATTAGCTTGTGCTGATGGAGGGCTAAATTGCGTATTCTTGTCTCAAAATTAGAAAAATAATGCCGCCGTGCAAAGGTACAATATTTTTTTGAGATATGCAATACGGCGTTGAGCGGATACTTACGAATATTTATGTGGATAAGAATTATTCCGTATTTGACTTACGTTATGTGGAAGATGCTGTAAGATTATACCCTGATGTTTTAAAACATTTGGAGTCTGGTGTTGATATATTTAGCAAAAAAGAAAGACTTAAGGCATGGATTGGATGATATGAGGTTGGCGCTTGAACTTTTATTAAAGAATCTTCTCTCAAACGAAAAATCATTAGAGAATCAAAATAGTGATTTAGGAGTTTATTTAAAAAAGGCTGGCATATCCAAAGAAATTTCAAATATATTTTTCCAAATTAAAGGGTTATATGAGAGATTTCAAAATAATAATGTAAAGCATGATGATAATATTAATCTAAAGGAAGTTGAATATATTTACCAACAAACACTTTGCTTTATGAATTTATTATTGAAAGTTCAATAAAAGTACATATAAAAATCAATGAACACAAACACTCAAATAGACAAGATAGATAAAGTACTCTCGAAAATATCGGGCAAGGAGATGAAAAGTTTTGTTCGTCAGTATGCCGCTACGCATGAGGACTTTGCTACCGCTTTGGTGGAAAAGTATTGGAAGCCGGAGCGTGGTAACTATAAGGAGCAGGTGGAGGCTTGCTTTGCCCATGCTGGTGTGTTGGGTAAGAGATTTGGACAACCCCAACTGGATTGGAGGAAGATAGAGCAAGACCTGGGGGCAATGATGAGGAAAGCCAAGAGCATGAAGAAGAAAGGTAACCTGATTGATGCTGCCTTGATTGCTGGATATGTGATGACTATCACTTGCAGAGAGTTCAAACACGACCATCTGGCTTATACTCCTGCCAGATATGATGTTTGGGCAGAGGAAAACAAGGTATTGAAGGACATTGTCACCCAGTCGGCAGACATGGTGAGGGAGTTGTTGATCAATAGTGATGAGATAGAGGAGGATTCTCGCTTAGGTATGCTTGGGGAGATTGCTGAGCAATGCGAGGAAATAGGCGACAACTATTTCATGCGCTTTGGGTGGTTTGTGGATGAGGCGATGCCATTGCTTTGCGGTGATGACGAAAAGGCGTATCTGGCCCATATCAGCAAGCGGTTGAAAAACAACAAAGAGAAATACTTCCACTATCGCTATTACATCCAAAAGGCGGATTACTGGGCAGCCCATGGTAAGCGTGAAAAGGCAGAGAAACTGATGTGGGAGAAACGTGATGACGAGAATATCCGTGACCATTATATCGACAGCCTCATTGAATGGGGCGAGTATAAGAAGGCGGTAGAGGTGATAGACGATAACGAGGATGACTTTCACTCCTACTCCAAGAAATGGGAGGACAAAGTGGTGAAAGCATTGAAACAGTCAGGTGATAAGGAATGGCTGATAGAAGAATGCAAGAAACGCTTTATCGTCAGTGGTTATCGAATCAAATATTATGAGGCTCTGAAGGAGGTGATAGACAGAAATGAATGGTACCAGCCTTCTTTGATGAACTTTGGAAAATGCCCGATTGGGAGCATGACTATGAGGATGCTGAAGCCAAGATCCTCATCAAGGAGGAACGGTTGGATTTGCTCAAGGATATGTTCGAGCATGAGCATTGGGACCTGTGGGAACTTTATCCTGAATATATCAAATATGTACCCAAGCAAGACCAAACCTTTGTGGGTGAGATACTGCTCAAGGACATCAAGAGATTGGCTCTGCTCAAAGAAAAGCCAAAGGAGTTCAACTGGCTGCTGGGACAAATAGAGAGGGTAATGAGGAAATCTGCGGTCGTAGATAAGATTATCAAGAATGGTATCAGACAGCTTATTGTGGATTATCCCGACAAATATTATTTCAAGAGTTATCTGGGAAGCATTCTATAGTAATGTTAAATGTTGAGTGTTGAATGTTTAATGTTGATTTTTTAGACTAATATTATGACTAGAGAAGAATTTGCAGAGAGATGGCAGCAACAGCATTATCCAACGATGGATTTACGGGCTGAGGTGCCTTTCTATTACGATATATATCAAAGGATTTGCTCCGTAGCGAAAGATGGAAGCAAGAAAATCAATGAGTTTTATGTCATCCAAAATGCTGAAGCAATTGAAGTCTTATGGTTGGGAGATTTTCAAAGGCAAAGGGGCTTTTGACCTTGATAAAGCCATCAAGGATGTTGAGAATCTATTGAAGAAATAATTTCTTTTGATGAAGAAAATCAAACTTTATGATTATCAGCAGAAGATGCTGGAAGACATTATCAACGTGCTGACTACCGCTGTTTCCGGTACATTCTACAATGAGAATGGTAAGAAGGAGAGGGTAGGCAGTTCGGTGATGGTGCAGATGCCGACAGGTACGGGAAAGACCTACGTGATGGCGGCTGTGGTGAAATGGTTCCTTGATAACCATGACACGGACGAAGTGTGGATTGTAGCGCACCGCCGTGAACTGGTAGAGCAAATGCAGCAGACGCTGGACAGATTCTGTCTGGACTATGGGGAGAAGGAAATGGAGCTGAAAGCGAAAGTAAGGATAAGGGTGTTGTCCATTCAATGGCTGAACAGACATATCGACGAACTGGAAGGGGCGGAGTGTACGCCAGGACTCATCGTAGTGGATGAGGCGCACCATGCCATAGCAACCTCCTATCAAGACCTGTTTGACAGGAACAGAAAAGCCTTGAAACTCGGTATGACGGCCACTCCATGCCGCATGAACAAGAAATCCTTCAGCAAACTGTTCGAGATTTTATTGAAATCTCCATGTACCAACGACTTCATCCTGCGTGGTTATCTGGCACCCTACGACTACGTGGTAATCGGCAAGTACTCCAACGATCAGTTGACCGTGAACCAACTGAAAGGACGTGGTAGCGATGGCGACTATGCCATCAAGGAGATGGACGAGAAACTGAATATTCCGCAGACCATCCAACGCCTCTACGACAGCGTGAAGAAATATGCTGACGGCAAGAAGGGTATCGTTTATGCCATTGATATTCTGCATGCCCAGGCGATAGCCGCCTGTTACAATGCCCTCGGACTGAAAAGTGTGGCACTGGACAGCAAGACGCCTGCCAAGAAACGCAAGGAGATGGTGGAGGCATTCAGACGCAGTGAGATAGACTGTCTGGTGAACGTGAACCTCTTCGACGAAGGTTTTGACTGTCCTGACGTGGAGTTTATCCAGATGGCTCCGTCCTACGCTGTCACTAGCCAAGTATCTGCAGATGGTGGGGCGTGGGTTGCGCATCAACAAGGAGAACAAGGATAAGGTGTGCATGATTATCGATAACGTAGGTAACTACCGCAAGTTCGGCTTGCCCGACAAGCCTCGTAACTGGGAGAGTATGTTTGCTGGGTTGAGGGCTGGCAAGGGTATCATTCCAACCTATGTGAAGAAGATGCAGAACATCATTGCCGTGAATGATGAGATGATAACGGTGAAGAAGGCGAATACGGCAAGGAAGAAGATGACTGTCCAACAACTGAAGGAATATCTGAAGAATGTAGAGCCTTTCCAGCAGGATGGCAGATGGGGACTGAGGGTGATGAACGACATCATTGTGAAACCCATTTATTCGTATATCTCTGACTTCCGAGGTGATTATGCCGAATGCAGAATAGGCATACAGAGATGTTTGTATGGACTATTGGACAGGAGGGGCAATATTATCCTGCCTCCAGAATATAAATACATATACAGGTGGAACGAACATGCGGTTGAAGTACAAGGTAATGATGGTTACAGCAGGACCATAGAATTGTAACGGCTAAGAAAATATAAAGATGGAACATAAGAAACAGACTGGACATATCTGCCGATGGATGGCAGGCGGTATCATGGCAGCCATCCTCATCATAGGATGTACCATTATGATCGGCCTATCTGAATGGCACGACAGGAAAGAGATCGAATGCAGGAACACAGAACTGCATGAGTGGCGCAAGGATATGCATGATTTGAACATGCATATCGCCGAGATGTCGTTGCTTGGTGAGACGGTAGCAGACTGGGACACCACTGACGTAGAAGACTATCATCAACTTCGGATGGAAGTGGACTGTATGTTGCTGGATATGGGGAAGATGAGCCGTCAGATAGAAGCAGAGAATCTCCGCCAGCTGTTTGTTGAGAAGGAAAGACTGTTATTGCAAATCAGGAATGCCGTACAGAAGCGTAATGATATTCATGAGGAACTGACGACGGAAGTGCCCAAGATTGTAGCGAAAAGCAAGAAAGAGCAGCAAGTGCAGTCCTCTACTCCCCGTCCTGCGGTTCAGAAGAAGAAACGGGGATTTTGGGTACGGCTGTTTAGAAAAGAAGAAAAGGCTGCCGTAGATACCGTGAAGCGTCAACAGCCCACCGCTACGACCCAAATGCTGTCTGTGCTCAATCATAAGATTGTCGTCAGACATCAGCAGCAGAGCCGTAAGGTCATCGGGCATCTGGACAGTCTGGGCATCCGAAATGAAGCCATCAACCATCATCTACATAAAATGATAGCCGTTGTTGACGAGCATGTCAACAAGGGAATCGTGGAAAGAGAGCAGCAGATAGCAACACTGGAAGGTAACTATACCTATTATTATATAGGTATGCTCTCCCTATTGATTCTGGTATTATTCTGTATGTTCCTGCAGGTTATCAGAAACAAGAAAAGAACCGATCAGCTCATCGGAAAACTGAATACCAAAAACCAGCAGAACATAGAACTTCTTACCCAGCGCCGCCAGACCATACAGGCCATCACGCATGAACTGCGAATCCCGTTGGCAACCCTCAAACACCATTTGGGTGTCATGAAGACGGATTCTGCTGATGAAATAGATATCTCTTTGGAAGCCGTAGCAGGTATGGAGCAGATGCTCAATGATTTGTTGGACTATTTCCGACTGGACAACGGCAAAGAGACCATAATGACTAAACCCTTTACCATTAAAGGGCTTGGAACAAGACTGGCATCGGAATTTGCAGGACTGGCGGACAAGAAGGGACTGGTGCTGACCGTGGAGAGTTCGTCGGATGACATCGTGCTGGGCGACAAGGAAAAGATACAGAGAATCGTAAGAAACCTGTTGTCGAATGCCCTGAAATTTACAGATGCCGGTTCTGTGACCCTTCGGCTGAGTTATGAGGGCGGCATGCTGTTTATCTCCGTGCATGATACCGGAACCGGAATGGACGAAAAGGAACAACAACAAATCTTTGATGCCTTCAGGCAGCTGAGCAATGCGGCAACGAAAGACGGATTCGGCTTGGGACTGTCTATCGTGAAAAACCTGGTGGGTATGATGAATGGTAAAATCGAACTGTCGAGCAAGAAGAACGTCGGCAGTACCATCACAGTGGAAATCCCATTGCCACTGGTGCATGAGAAAGATATAGAAAGAGAGAATGAGATGATCGGGGACAACAGAGCGGAAGTGGTCGTCATAGACGATAACGAGCTGATACTCCATCGGATGCAGGGCATCTTTGCGGAAAACGGGATCAGGTGCGATACCAGTATGAGTATGGATGAATTACTGACAAAGATGCGCGAGAAGGACTATGATATTCTGTTTACGGACCTGAAGATGCAGGGCGCAAACGGATATGATGTGCTCAAAATCCTGGGTATGTCGAACATCGGTAATTCCCGGACTATACCCGTTGTTGCCGTGACGGGATCAGCAGGTATCACAGAGGACTATCTGACCGGGAAGGGCTTTTCGGGAAGCCTATCCAAGCCCTTCTCTCCGAATGAATTGATGGCGGTAGCCAACCGATTCATCCAGAAGGACGTGAACGGGAAAGGGAATATAGACCTGATACCCCTATATGAATTTGGCGAGAAGCAAAGAACGCTGTGGCTTTTTGAGGAAGAGACGGAGGAAAACATCCACCGTATCGACAAGGCCTGGGAGAAAGGCGACCGCCACGAGCTGAAAGAAATATTGCATAGCATGAGAGGAACCTGGGAACTGATCGGATGCGGTGAAAAGCTGAACCGCGTTTTTTCTTCCGTGAAAAATACTACCACTACAGACAAGGAAATAGCCCAGGGAATCTGTGAGATCAAACGTCAGTGCGAAGATATTATCCAGGCTATTCATGAAGAACAGGAAGGAGGAATGGAATGACGAAGCGGATCATAGTGATAGAAGACAGTATGACCTTCTGTGAACGCATCTGTAACATGCTGAAGCATCAGGGGTGGGAGACGTCCAAAGCCTATAACATGCGCAAGGGCATGGAACTGGTGCGGGAAGCGGATGAGTTTACCATCGTACTCTCTGACTTACGGTTGCCCGATGGTGATGGTATCCAGCTTTTGGAATGGATGCGGGAGAATGGTTATGAGAACCAGTTTGTCATCATGACGGACTATGAGAGTTATTCCTCTGCCGTGGCAGCCATCAAGAAGGGCGCAGCCAATTATTTCCCGAAGAGTGAGATGCAGGGAGAACTGTTTGAATTCCTGAATGCCCTGTGGAAAGGGAATGAACATATCGCCAAGAGTCGTGAGAAAATCTTTGCCCGGACCAGTGAAGCCTTCACGAAGGTAATAGAACTGGTGAATATGTTTGCTCCCATCCAGATAACGGTGATGATCCTGGGAGAGAGCGGTACGGGGAAAGAGCATATCGCCCGGATGATACATGAGAAAAGCAAGCGAGCCAACAAACCATTCGTCACCTTGGATTGCGGCACCCTGAATGAACAGCTTGCCGCCTCTACTCTTCTGGGCCATGAGAAGGGTGCTTTTACCGGGGCCGACAATGCCCGTGTAGGCGTGTTCGAGGAGGCGAAGGGAGGAACCCTGTTTCTGGACGAGATAGGCAACCTATCTCTGGAAGTGCAGAAGATGCTGCTGCGAGTGGTGCAGGAACAGCGATTCAGACGAGTTGGCGGAACAAAGGACATTGAGGCCGATGTGCGCCTGGTGCTGGCTACCAATGAAGATCTGGGCAAGGCAGTGAACAATGATACCTTCAAGCATGATCTGCTGCAACGTCTCTGCGAGACCATTATCGAGTTGCCGCCATTGCGAGAGGCGGTAGAGGATGTCAGACCCTTGGCAGAATTCTTTCTGAGGAGATACAAACTGCGGTTCGGAAAAGAGATAGATGGTTTCAGTACCGGAGCCATCAAGGCTTTGGAAACCTATACCTGGCCAGGCAATGTGAGAGAACTGAAACGGGTCATCAAGAATGCCGTGGTTATGGCGAAAGAGAGGATGATCATGGAAGAGAACCTGAAGTTTGATTCTTTTTCGGGGACTACATCGGGGACGACAGCGCTGCGAGATGTGGATTCGGAACGGGAACGAATCATTGGAGCCTTGAAACTCGCCAAGGGAAATCATACGAAAGCCGCAGAGATACTGAAGATTGGACGGACGACATTGTACAATCTGAAGGAGAAGTATGGTATAGAATAGGCTTTTGTGAAGGCAAAAGTGAAGAATGGGGTGTTCAAAACGTGAACAGGTGTTCAGGTTTTGAACACTTTTTGTTTTTGTGCTGCTAGGCTGTTGGTGTTGTTTCTGTGTTGATAATCAGGAAGTTATGCTCTACTTTGGCGCTGTCTGGCATCTGTTGGCATTGCTTTTGGACTTCTAGGGGTTGTGTGTACACCGCCCAATAGAAGTTTAACAATCAAAACAGAAAGACTTATGAGCTATAATATATTGACAGAGACTGCCTTCTTCAAGGTTATCAACAATCTTGGCGGCAAGATGAAGATGGAGCAGATTCAGGAGGAGTATCACCAGTTTGTAACTCAGGTTATAGACCTGTGCCATCGTGCGTCAGAGAGTAAGGAGGCTCTGCATGCCCTTGTGTTTGCAGAGACAGAGTTGCAATATCATCCTCTGTTACATCCTGATACGGGATGTGCTCTTGGACTGTATATCAAGAAAGCCCTGTCGTTCATCCGTAAGATGATGCTGCAGGTAAAGGCAAGTGTGGGCAAGGGGGCTTCTGTTGCTGTTGCCCATGAGAAGACGGGTAAGGCTTTGCCGATATGCTGGACGGGGAACGCTGTAGACCTCGTAGAGATGGTATATGGCATCTGCGTCATGGGAAGCGTGAATGATGGCGATGTGAAATTCAAGGACTTGGCGCAAGCCATGTACCAGTTCTTTGGCATCAAAGCCAAGGACTGCTATCGTTTCTACACCGACATCAGAAGACGCAAGAACTATAGTCGCACCTATTTTCTGGACAAGATGCAGGAGAAGTTGAATGACAAAATGCGAAGGGATGATGAATTGGAGAGGATGAGGCGATGAAAAAGCTCATTTTCTGTAGAATTACTGAAAAATGTTATCAGAATACAAGAAAATTAGGCATTTCTTCTTTCATACAGGAATTTTTCTATACTTTTGTAACTTAAATAAAACTGTGAGAGTATGGAAAGATATACAAAGCCACCATTGACCTATCAGCAGCAGGTTGAACTCCTCAAATCCAGAGGGCTTCAATTTGCTGACGAGGCACGTGCCAAAAGGCATCTTGCCAATATCAGCTACTATAGGATGAGTGCCTATATGCTGCCTTTTAAAGAAGCCAATCAAGAAGGAGAGATATTGGATTCTTTCAAGAAAGGTATCACCTGGGATTGCGTCTATAACCTTTATGTTTTTGACAGAAAGCTCCGTTTGTTGGTATTTGATGCGATAGAAAGACTTGAGGTAGCTATCAGAACTCAGATTATCTACCAATTAAGTCATAAATACGGTTCGCATTGGCAAGACAGACAGGATATATTCAATGAACCCAAGACCATCATGTTGCGTGGTGGCAAGCAGATAACCATTGATGTATATTCGGAAATACAAAGTCATATCAGGGAACAGCTGCATAACAATCGTGTTGAGGTATTCATACAGCATTATACCAGCAAGTACTATGATCCGGTGAACCCACCTTCTTGGATGAGTGTGGAAATCATGTATTTCAACCATCTTTCAAGAATATGTATGGGGTTGAAGAACCGTGCTGACATAGCGGGTATCGCCTCGTATTTCGGATTGCCTCCGAAGACATTTTGCTCCTGGTTGCATGCCATCAACTACGTGAGGAACATCTGTGCCCATCATGCCCGTCTTTGGAATCGAGATATGAGTATTGTGCCGGAGCGGTTGGAATTTTCCAAAAAGCACAAATGGCTCAGAGAACCTCATAAGGCGAGATTGAAGAAATTCTATTATACAGCCTGTATCCTGAACTATCTGTTGCAGACGGTGAATCCTACCTCTCCATTCAAAACCAGGCTGATAGCATTGTTGGATGAGTATAAAGATGTCGTGTCGTTACCTGCCATGGGCTTCCCTGAGGATTGGAAAGACGAAGAAATGTGGAAAATTTGAAAAAACTTAGAAAAATCTTTGTTTTTTATTTGGTAGTTTCAAAAAAAAATTCTTAACTTTGCAGCGCAAAAAGAAAGACAGTTCATTCAACTAAAGATAATAAGCCCCTCAGGCGCGCCGAAAGGCAGCATACTAGAGGGGCGTTACTTATTTTAGGCAGTAACGAAATCATAGGGATACGTTGCTGCCTAAATTTTATCATAGGTTCTGATTTTAAATATTCTTGTTTATAAAATCCTGCCAACTATTTTTGCCAATCCTTTCCATTAAAGCCTCACCCAGTTCATATACTTTGGTTTCTTTAAGTGCTGGGAAGTAATGTTGCTCCCCAGGTTGAGAGTCCTTGGCTTTTGCGTTAATGATAGCTTGAGCCATCAGTTTTACATATTCAGTTGCCGAAAATCCACCAGGGGTGAGTTTTGACAAAGCAACCTTTACGTTGTGGGACTTAGAACAATCTATATCTTTCAAATCAGTAAGCTTGTGGTATAGAAGCCATACCTCAAAACATGGATTACTGATGGCTATATGACATCCTGGGGTGTTTATGCAGAAACTACCCAATTCTTTTATCATGTCAATAGGCCATTTGTCCACGTCGATAACACACCAGAGAGAGTCACCATCTTCAGCATTCAGCCCCTCTTCTGTCATATACTTTTTCGCTGATGCCAATACATGTGAAGGGGCAGACTCAGTTTGCTTATGCTCCAAGATTCTAACCTTGATACGTTCGAAATTATCGAACGGTGCAAAATAACTTGGTTCTGTCTTTGTACCCTCACATGCGATAACAAAAAGACTATAGTCTCTTGCCTTGGCTTCCTCATGCTTATAGTAGCTGCGTTTTTTATATGGCATACGTCAGTCCTCCCATTTTAAATCCTCTAAATGAGCTAAGAAAGGAATAGCTCCAAAGCGTCCTTTCAAGTAGCCTTTTTGAATGTCCAAATCATTTCGTGGCTTAAAATCATTAAGCGTATAGAAACGAGAACTTTGGTTCTTTCTGTCTTTCTCAACAAACCAAATCTCATCATTCCTGAAGATAGAGCAATCAAGAAGGCATGATTCGTGGGATGAGAAGATAATTTGTCCAAGGATAGGCATTCCCATCACTTTTTCTACAAACATCTTCAATAGGTTGGCATGGATACTCCTGTCAATCTCATCGACAATGATAGTCTTGTCAGACTGCATCAGGTCATAAAGAACTGGCGCAAAATCAAACAATCGTTGTGTACCATCCGATTCCTCTTTTAACTCGAAGCTCACAGCCTTGTTGTTTACAACATGACTGGTTGTTATTCTTCGGATCATATATTTATCATCTTCTTCCTTTGTAACGCCAATAGTAAAATACTGCGTTTCAATCACACCAGACTCTTCTTTTTTGAGATTAGTCTTGATGTCCTCGAAAATTTTATCCAAAGGCATACCAGTCTGCGAGACGAATTTATCCAAATCATCTTCATGCAACTCTATGTCTTGAATGCCTACATCAAAACTTCTTAAGAGCTTTTCTGAAAAATGCTTGAATTTCAGATTTTCGTATTGAGTATCAAAAATAGACGCAGACTTGGTCTCAGGGAAGAAGATTTTCAGATTGTCTCTGAACCATTCCCTGACTCTGTTGATTCTTGGCTCTTTGATAATATCCTCATGTTTGATAAGTAATTCATCATTTTTCAAAATGTTATCTTCCAGCAAACTAACCAATAGAGCCTTTTTTTCATCACCATCGACATATTTCCTGCCCATTTTGACAACAGGTTTGTTTGTCTCTTTAGAGTAGGTACGTTCAAAGACCATTTCATCTTTTTCTACACCTGTTTCGTAAAGCCATTCCTCCAAGCAGAGCTTTGACACATAAGTAACTCCATAGTTATATATTTTATTCTTATAGCTGAATTCTACTGATTGTGAGACAGGAGTAACCTCATCAGAAAATTTATTTCTGATATATCTGATGTCAGAAGGAACTCTACCTTTTAAAACAATGTCACGCAGCAAATTTGCTGCTTTAATCATATTTGATTTGCCAGCACCATTTGCACCGTAAATGACTGAACCTTTCAGAACATTCACGTTGGTATTAATCTTATGAAGATGGTCTGTATGACTCTTCAAAGATTTGGCAGGCAACATATTGAACTCCGTTTCTTCTAAAAAAGAAAAGTGTTACTAAAGTCGAATCTGATAAGCATAATCTAATCTGTTTTTAATTCTATTGCAAAGTAACGAAAAAATCTCGAAAAATACGCATATTATTATAAATATTTATAGTAATTTATATATTAACGAGATTTTTTCGGTATAAATGCGGTTTTTTACTTCTGTATCAAGTGCTTCAAGTTCTCGTCACTAGCGATGCGCTCCAGTTCATCCTTGACAATCTGCTTGACATCCTCCTTGATTTGGTTGTAATTGTCCAGAATAGCTTGCTTCATGCAGTCGTTGCCATCGGCATCCTTGAAGTCGTTGATGATGGGGATAGGCTGATAATGGCTTTCCTCTCGCTTTACCTTATCGGTGTCAACGACAATCTCGGCATGGAAGATCTTCTGCTCTATGCGCTCGGTGAAGTTGTCGGAAACAGAGCCGACAAACATACCTTGGGTGAGACCGCTTATCTTGCTTGGCGGAATGAGACTGTCCATCTGGGTATTGATAGATGTAGAGACATCCTGACGGTTGATGGAAATGGACTGGCGCTTTTGGAGCACTTTTCCAAAACGCTCGGATAAAGTCTTGGCGGTTTCGCCAACGACCTGTCCGCTGAAGATATTACCAACGGTATTGATAACCACCTTAGCCTCCTTATCTCCATAATCACGAACCAACTGCGAGAAGTCCTGGAAGCCCAAGCAGACGGCAACCTTGTTGCTTCGTGCCGTGGCAATCAGGTTATCCAATCCCTTGAAATAGATGGTCGGCAACTCGTCAATGATAACGGATGATTTGAGTTGTCCCTTCTTGTTGATGAGTTTCACGATGCGGCTGTTGTACAAGCCGAGTGCAGCACCATAAATGTTCTGACGGTCGGGATTGTTGCCGACACATAGAATTTTCGGTTCTTCGGGATTGTTGATGTCGAGTGTAAACTCGCTTGCGGACATCACCCAGTAGAGTTGTGGTGAAATCATTCGTGACAGCGGAATCTTTGCGCTTGCAATCTGCCCCGCCAACTGCTCCATTGCCCCACCTTGCCATGCATCCATGAATGGAGAAAGATAGTTCTCAAGTTCGGGATAGCTCGTCAGTATCGGAAAGACATCCTCGTATCTGCGGTTAAGCAATTCGATGGCATGGGGAAAGGTACAATACTTCCCGTTCTTGTAGATTCTTAGGTACCAAATGATGGCTGCAAAGAGGATAATTGGACTCTCCACGAAAAAGTCGCCCTGCTTCTGAACCCACGTCTTGTTGAGGTTGAGCATGATGGTGTATGCACTCTCATAAGCATCGGAGATGTCACTCATGAAATCCGGGTGAATAGGATTGCAGCGATGACTTCTGCGAGGATCGTCAAAGTTGATGACATAGAACTGGGGTTTGACCTTATATCCATTCTGATGGTTCATCATGTGGTTGTAGGCAATCGTCGAAAGGTCGGAAAACTTGAAATCATAGATATACATCGAGTAAGCCTTCTCTATCTGCTGTTTGATGTAGTTGTTCACGACAGCAAAGGACTTACCACTACCCGGTGTACCTAACACGATGGTCGCTCGGAACGGATTGACCACGTTGATCCATCCTTTCTGCCATTTCTTCTTGTAATAGAATAGTGTTGGCAGATTGACGGAATACTCGTTCTCCATTAGTTTGGTCTCCTGCATGAAGCTCTCGTTCTCATTATTGAAGACATCCTCCATGAGGTTGTGCTTCAAGAGTCGGCTCATCCACAGTCCACCCATCAATAGGCAGATATAACCTGCTGTCATTGTAAAGATGTACAGCGTGGCATTGCCCAAATGAGATATAGGCAACAATAATATCCACCAGTTGAGGAAGAACAAGAAGAAGCCAACAGCAAGAACCGTCCAAATCCTGTTCCAACTCATCTTTTCTGCTTTCACGCTCTTGGTTCCCAGACATGAGAGTGCCAGGAGCAGAAGCGAAAACAGCTTGGTATAGAGAATGGAATGAAACAAACCACCTGTACGGTTGAAGTTGATCAGGAATCTGTCAACCACCCCGATTGTCACTCCCCATATGTGCATTGCCTCGTAGCAATACCAATATACATTCATAATTGCGAGTATTATACTCACGGCACGGAGAAAATCCATGATTTTTCCCAGTGCTCTCAAATCGTCTTCTTGTGCCATTGTTTTCAGTTTTGAAGTTATACCTTGATAATACGATTAAAGACTTCGTCCTTTTCGTTTCTTTTTCTTTCTACGCAGCTCTCTGTCAAACGCAGCCTCCTGTGCCTCATTTGATGGACCTCCTCCAGACATAAGTCCAAGACCGCTGCCGTATTCATCGAACAAGCCAGAATCGTGACGCTCTTGTTCTGAGATTGCACCATCTTCCTTCGGGATGGTAAGTGGTATCGGTTGCTCATTCTCGTAAGGCAAGGTGAAGTGCTCCTGCAAGGCATTGGCAGAAAGATTCGTTCCAAGCCTTGAACCATTGAAAACGCTTTGAGTGCGGTGGTCAATGAATGTTGCTCCGTAGATACGGCCGTCAGCTGTATGGCGGAAAACAACATCAATGCCCTTTGCTTTCAGCAACTCAACGAACTTATCCTTATGATACGTCTGCTTCAAGACAGCTTCCACGCTATGACGGGTCATCTCGGAGAGTTTCTTTTCCTCCTTAAACTTCTTGGCAGAATAAGCGAACCGCTTTTCTATCGCCTCCACACCGACAGATTTGTCAATCTTGGAAGCCTTGAAAGGATTTCCCACCTTGTTGCCCGGTCCGTCCGTGGCAGAATAGACAAAACCATGATACTCACGACCGCCAACTTCGCCTCTGACTTCCTCCAAGGATATATTATATAAGGAGAGAAGTGCACGGTACTCGCCCAAGGACTGGAACCTGTAGGTAGTGCAGAGTGATTTTACGGTGTTGGCAACCTGCTTCTTCACATTGCCTTGGCTTGCATCCACCTTACGGAGTGGATTGTCGAATCGACGTTGCTTGCGGTCTGCCTTGTTGAGATTGTACTTCATCTCCAAGTCACGAGTGATAGCCTTGCTCCTGTGGTAGTTATATCGGCTATCCAAACACTTGCCGTTTTCATCCACTCGGATGGTCACGATGTGCATGTGGTGACGGTCGATGTCCTCATGCTTGTAAACCATATATGGCTGGTTGCCATATCCCATGCGCTCCAAGTATTCACGGGCGATGTTCTCCATGTCCATATCCGTCAGCACATCATCGGGATGCGGATTCAAGGATATATGCACGACAGGCTTCTCTGTTTTGATGTGCGGAGAAAGGTATCGCTGGAAATCACGCAAGGCATTGGCGATGCTCGTCTTTCCCGAACAATCATCGAAGATCTTGTTCGTTGCTAAGAGCTTTCCCTCTTCCTTGTTAATCTTTTCACCATTGTATGCCAGTGCGCCATACAATGAACTTCCGAAACTTATCTTTGCGACCATCTTTCCTCAAACTTACGGGTTAGTTCAACAATCTCACGGGTAAGAGAGACCAGTTCCCTGGTGCAGTTCTCCAGCTTATAGAGCAAAGCCATCGCCTTCTTCTCTGAGAAATGACAACGGAGTTCCTTGACAACCTGGTTGTAGTTGTTGCCAATCATTCGGTACTGCGAGTGAAAAGAGGAAAGCTTGGTGTAGTATTCCACCAATGTCTTGTCCTCACGCAGCACCTTGAACGGCTCGCCGAGAATGCGTGCCTTGGCAAAGACAGCCTTCGCTTTCACATCAGTCTGCTCATACATGACGAGGAATTTCATCCACTCGTCATCGTCGAACCGAAGCATCACATGGTGCGACTTCGGGTTCAGCTTGGGGATTCGTCCCCCTCGTTTTCTTTCTGTGTTCATATTAAAATGGATTAAGTGGTACATGCGGCAATAATGGAATTGCACAAACTATCGTCAGATTGGAACATGGGGAGCCCGACTTCGGAGAGGCTACCAACCCGGCAGGGCAAGGTCTTTGAGGTACCCTCGAACATCGGCTGCGCTCGGAAGAATGAAAAGGAACTTTTCTTCTTCTCTCGCTGGCACGATGTTACGGGGAGTAACTCCGAAGGTTTTGAGTAACTCAAAACATACCTTGCTATGTCTTTGAGGACATAAAAATCCGCTTAGGGTGGATTGAAGTTAGCCTTCGTAAGAAGCTGTCCCCCACCCCCCGAATAGAAGCTGTTCGGGAAATCCAGTCCTTTGCGGAGCATCAAGCCTTGTTCTTCTCGGAACGATATGGATGCGCCATCCATCGCTTTGCCTTTCGGGTGCAAAATTACGGCTAAAATAAGCACCCTTGGAACAGATGCACCCCAGACAACCACTGCAACTATCGGCAACATGCTGCCACAGGATTTGAAAACCATTGTTTTTCGGAAAAAGCGTTGTTACTTTGCAGCCGTAAACATTGAACTAATGATTTGAAAATATGGTGAAACAAGCATTTGTAGCAATGAATAAATCTGTCATTATTGCAGTATCGCCTTGCATCAATGATGCGCTACTGACGTACAGACTTACTGATTCACTGTCGTACTGTCGTATGGAAATGATGAAGCACTGCAATGGTTCAAGGTCTCCATAATGGAGCAATGACTTATAAACATGGACACTTATGTGTTCATATCATTAAATTGGCAGAAAATCATGGAAGTGAGTTATCAACAAATTAAAAAGTTAAAGATATGAGTAAAACAAGATTTGTAGCTTTTGCAACACAGAAAGGTGGAATCGGAAAATCCACCATCACGGCTCTTGTAGCCAACTACATTCACAATGTTAAAGGTTTCAATGTAGCAGTCATTGACTGTGACGAACCACAGCACAACATCGCAGACTTACGTGATGAGGAAATGGAACTCATCAAAGACAGTGCTTATTTCAAGGCACAAGCTTGTGAGCACTTCAAGAAGTTGGGCAAGAAATCCTACTGCGTCATGAGAAGCAATGCGCTCAATGCGCTTGATGACGCAGAGAGGGTGTTGGAAGATTCGGAGGTTGATCTGGACTTTATTTTCTTTGACATGCCAGGGACAATCAAAAGCGAAGGTGTCTTGAAAACATTGTCTCAGATGGATTACATCTTTGTTCCTATCAGCGCAGACCGTTTTGTGATTGAAAGTGCATTGGGCTTTGTCCAACTATTCAATGATAACCTAATGACTCCCGGTTTGGCAGTCACCAAGGAACTTGCCTTTTTCTGGACGATGGTTGACAAACGTGAACGAACGAATTTGTATGAAGTGTATGAAGGAATGTTCAAGTCCCTCAGCTATTCTGTACTCAACACACGGCTTCCTGACAGCAAGCGTTTCAGAAGAGAACTGTCGGAGAATCGAAAGGCAGTGTTCCGCTCCACCATCTTCCCTGCAGACCCGAATCTGTTGCGAGGAAGTGGCATCAAGGAGTTGTCTGACGAGATTTGTGAAATCATAAAGACATAAGCCTATGGTAAGCAGAAAAATTAACACCGATGCAATAGATGAAAGTCTGCTCATTGCCTCTGTTGGCAAGAGCAAGATAGGCACGACAACGGCATCCATCATTAATGGAGCCTCTCAAAACCAAGTGAGGGATACCGAAGAGAAAGAAGAGGATGAAAAGAAAAATCCACGTTCACAGATGGATAAGCCTGCAGCCCCACGCAAGCCATCCAAGGTTTCTTCTGAAAGTTATGATGCTGCATTTCTCAAACGAAACGAGATAAAGACTCGTCAATGCGTTTATATCAGTCGTGAGATACACAAGAGAATTTCGAGGATTGTCAGTGTGCTCGCAAAGCATGAGTTGACAGTTGGTGGTTATATCGACCTTATTCTTGAGAGACATCTTGAAGAGAACCAGGAAGAAATCAACGGCTTGCTGAGAAAAGAGATAGATGACTGGAATGTATGACACATAAAAAGGAATAAGCATGACAATGGAAAGTATATTCATGATAGTTTTGGTTGCATTCAATGTCTGGACTATCTATTTTTACAACAAGTTGCTCCTTGAAGTAGCGAACAATAAGGAAGAAGAGGAAAAGCCCTCCATCGACCCTATGGCACTCGTTGGCAAAAGCCTTTTCAAGGTGTCCCAACTGCGAAAGAAAGAAGAAACGGAACAGAAACAAACTGAGTCTGAGCCAGTATTAGAGAATGATGTGACATTCGAGGATTCTCCAAAGAACACAGCAAGGATTCCTGACGAACAGCTTGACGATGTGTTTACGAATGTTCGCATAGAGGACGTTGATGTGAAATATTCTGACGATGAGGGTGATGCCGATGTGCCGCAAGCCAAAGGGGCAAGTTTTGAAGACATTGACACAGCCGTAAAAACGGTCAAGGCTTCAAAAGCTACGGACAAGGAAAAACGACATGCAGGAAAAGTCTTCCATGAGATGGATGGCAACCAATTCTATGAGAAATTCATGGAGAACAGCAAGGAGTGCAAGAAGAACATCCATGATTTCGTCACCTTTTACCTGCAAGGACATAAGATAGAACAAACGTCCAAGCCAAAGAAGGAGTTTAAAGTACCAGATAGCATAGAGGACTTCAATATCCTTGATTTTGTATAACAATAAAATTTAGAGAACAATGGAAAGAAACAGAAAAAGAAAGAATGGTGCGACAAAGGAATACATCAGTATTCAGTCCACAGTGAATGTAACCGTGTCGTCCCAAGCAGAAAAAAGAGTTGGGTATATAGACAAGTTTATGTCCAAAGCCGACTTTACTGCAAGAAACGGTAAGCAAGTCTGCATCAAAGAAGAGACACATGAGCGCATTATGAAGTTTGTGAATGTGGTTGGTAAAGGACAGGCTACTGTAGCAAGTTTCATAGACAACATCATCAACGAGCATTTTGCTATCCATGCTGCCGAAATCAAGGCTGCGTTTGATGAAGGACTCAAGGCATATCGCCTCTAACAATAAGAACAGTACACCAATGAAAAAGAAAGACTACGGCTAAAATCTCAGCTCGCCACTGAATCCACAAGTCGGCATCATGCCGCATGAGTAAACAAGTATCAACCGCCAGACGGGACCATCCAATCCCCAAGGCACAGACAAAAAACGATTTATGAACAAGAAAAACAGAATCATTCTTCTTGCTGCGATGATTGTCGCAGCCGTATCACAGACATTTGCGCAAGGCAACGGACTTGCAGGTATCAACGAGGCAACAAGCATGGTGACCTCCTATTTCGATCCAGGAACGAAACTCATCTACGCCATCGGTGCCGTGGTGGGTCTCATCGGAGGCATCAAGGTGTATGGCAAGTTCTCGTCGGGCGATCCGGACACGAGCAAGACTGCCGCAAGCTGGTTCGGAGCCTGCATCTTCCTTATCGTGAGCGCAACCATCCTCCGCTCGTTCTTCTTATAATATAATAAGGTATAAGACTTATGGCTGACTACCCAATCAACAAGGGCATCGGTCATTCGGTTGAGTTCAAGGGACTGAAGGCACAGTACCTCTTCATCTTCGCAGGTGGACTGCTTGCCGTCTTCTTCCTTGTGGTAGTCCTCTATATGGCAGGTGCGGACCAACTGGTCTGCATCGGCTTGGGTCTCACGCTCGGATCATTGCTTGTATGGGGAACATTCTACCTGAACAACAAGTACGGAGAGCATGGACTGATGAAGCTCCTTGCCGCCAAGAGCCATCCACGCTATATCCTCAACCGAAGGAAAACAAACCGAATGTTCAAACATAAAAAGAAAGAAGAATGAGAAATATCAGAAAATCAAGCACCCTTGAAAGCAAGTTCCCGTTGCTTGCCGTGGAGCAAGGCTGCATTATCTCCAAGAATGGCGACATCACGGTCGCCTACGAGGTGACGCTCCCCGAAATCTTCACGGTAACATCGCAGGAGTATGAGTCGGTACATGCCGCATGGTGCAAGGCTATCAAGGTGCTGCCCGACTACAGCATTGTCCACAAGCAGGACTGGTTCGTGAAAGAGAACTATGCGCCGGACTTGCAGAATAGCGACATGAGCTTTCTGTCAAGAAGCTATGAGAGACACTTCAATGAGCGTCCTTACCTGCATCACCAGTGTTACCTGTTCCTTACCAAGACCTCCAAGGAGCGCATGGCACACCAGAGCAATTTTTCCACCTTGTGCCGTGGGCATATCATCCCCAAGGAAATCAAGGACAAGGAAACGGTAGCAAGATTCCTCGATGCCGTGGAGCAGTTCGCAAGAATCATCAACGACAGTGGCTATATCTCCTTACGCAGACTGACGGATGATGAAATCACAGGCACGGAACGGACAACGGGACTTGTAGGCAAGTACCTATCGCTCTCCACGGAGAACGTGCAATGTTTGGAGGATATGGAATTGTCTGCAAGTGGTATGCGTATCGGAAACAAACACCTATGCCTTCATACCTTGTCGCAAACGGAAGACCTGCCAACGGAAGTATCTACGGACAACCGCTTTGAGCGATTGTCCACTGATCGAAGTGACTGCCGACTATCTTTTGCCGCTCCAGTTGGCTTGCTGTTGTCCTGCAATCATATCTATAACCAGTATGTCTTCATAGACAACAGTGACGAGACCTTGCAGAAGTTCGAGAAGACCGCACGTAACATGCACTCGCTGTCAAGGTACAGCCGACAGAACGCCATCAACAAGGAATGGATTGACGAGTATCTGAACGAGGCTCACTCACAAGGCTTGCAATCTGTCCGTGCCCATTTCAATGTTATGGCATGGAGCGAGGACATGGAAGAGTTGAAGCATCTTCGCAACGACGTAGGCAGTCAGTTGGCAAGCATGGAATGTGTGCCACGCCACAATACGGTGGACTGTCCGACATTATTCTGGGCAGCGATACCCGGCAACGAGGGGGATTTCCCGTCAGAGGAAAGTTTCCATACCTTCATTGAGCAGTCAGTGTGCCTCTTAACGGAGGAAACCAACTATATGGATTCTTCATCACCGTTCGGCATCAAGATGGCAGACCGCATCAGTGGTAAGCCGCTGCACATTGACATCTCTGACCTGCCGATGAGAAAAGGCGTGACAACCAACCGCAACAAGTTCGTGCTCGGACCATCGGGAAGCGGAAAGTCGTTCTTCATGAACCACCTCGTCAGACAGTATTACGAGCAAGGCACGCATGTGATGCCTTACATCGAGGACTATTGATTTTCAAAATTATCGAGAAAATTTTTATATTCATCATGGAAACATGAGCCTAAAATAACAATACCCCTAAATATTATAGATAAATGGTTATTCATCTTTTTTAAGTCATTATTCATCGCACAATACAAAGCTTCTGCATATCTCTGCAAGCCTAAATATGACGGATGAGCACTAACAGACAATATTGTGTAAAGGTCGTGTACCTCTATTTCCTTAGCTGAGAGACCAGGATTAGTATCAAGAGCCTTACGAATAATTAAGGCTCTCTGCTCTGTATCCTTATCTGAGAAATAGGAGTTAGTAGCCTCTGTAATTGTCAATTTATGAATAGAACTCAGTTCTCCTGTTGATAATTTAATTGTGTAAGGAGTATTGGTAAACTTATATGATTCTTTGTTGAAGCTTTTTATTAACTTTTTGCCTTCTTCATCAAACTTATAATTGGATATAATTTTTAAGATTTTATTCTTTGTATTTCTATAGTCTTCAACATATTTGATAGTCTTCTTTTGTATTTCCTCAGGAATATTATCTTGCGTATTAATATAATTCTGCAATCCTGCAATTTTCCAAAGTAAAATCGACATAGTTTTCTCGTCTGTATTATTAGGCAAGACAAAACCATAGTGAAAATATATCAAAGTTTCCAATAAGCTACGATACAATGTATATAATGAATTTATATCCACAATCTTACCCATCAAATTTGATGAGGATAAAACAGAATAATATAGATTCGTGCTTGATTCTATCTTCTGCATGAATGAAAGACTTAGCATATCAGCCATGCGAACAAAATCATCACAACTTGCTTTATATGCAGCATTGGCATTTTCTCTCATTTTTAATAGGTATGGACTAATCTCTTTTATAACTTTTAAATTCGCGTTTATATCAATCAAATTATTCATTGTGGATGTTATTACTTAAAATCTATGTAAAGAATAAGGGAGCATAAATGTTCTGCGCCCTTATTTCTGTCTTTGAAGTTTATACTCAGTTATAGTTGTCCCATCTCCATTTCAAGAACTCACGGTTGATATTGTCTGGGATGAATATTTTGACGTAATGGATTGTTAAAATGGGACTTGAATGTTACCACCTATATCTTCGTTCACCATAGAGCAATCTTGCAATTTATGTAAATCTTCAATATGACTTAGCAGATTATCATAGTTTTCAAGATTCTCTAAATCTTCACGTCTTGCTTTGCTAAGTTTACAAAAAACCTCTTCTTGTTCTATTCCTGCAAATCTACGTCCGCAAAGATTAGCCGCAATGCCAGTTGTGGAACTGCCACAAAAAGGGTCAAGAATCCAATCACCTTGATTGGTTGAAGCGAGGAGCATTCGGACGAGCAAGCGCAAAGGCTTTTGGGTCGGATGCTTGCCACAAGTCTTTTCCCAACGACCGATAGCCGGCATTCGCCAAACATCAGTCATTTGCTTACCATCATTCAGTTCTTTCATCAAATCATAGTTGAATGTGTGTGGAACTTTCTGCATTTTTCTTGCCCAGATTACAAACTCTGTGGAGTATTTGAAATATCGGCAGGAGATGTTTACTGGAGGATTCGTTTTCTCCCATGTGATTACATTCAGAATCTTATATCCAAGTTCCGTAAGACAATTTGCTACGGAAAAGATATTGTGATAAGTTCCACTTATCCAAATCGTACCATTGTCTTTCAACTTGTCACGGCACAGGCGTAGCCATTCCATGTTGAACGCCATCATGCCATCTTGCGACTTACCTTTGTCCCAATCTCCTTTATCAACGCACACTACCTTACCGCTCTGCAACGATATTCCACCGTTGGAGAGAAAGTAAGGAGGGTCGGCAAATATCATGTCGAATTTAAAATCAAACTCTTTAAGAAGTTTGAAACAGTCGCCGTTGGCTATGAGAAAGTCATTGGATAAAGAACGATAGTATGACTGTATCACGTTTATAAATCTTGTTTTATTTCTGCAATAAACTCAGGAAGTGTTGTGAAATTGTAAACCCTTGGAATTTCATAATACGCTTCTTCTAACTTTGACTTTGCAGAGTTCCATCCTTTTCCGTCTGTTATCCACACGAATTCAAAACCATCTACATTTTTTATTGCAGCTGATAATTCTCGGTAGGCGCGAGCAACTTCATTAAGTTTAGAACCACCATCATTATAAAAATTCACTTCTATCAAGAATGTTTTTGATTGAGTCTTTACAACAAAATCAAAACGCTTTTTGTCTGTTCCCAATACAGCTCTTAGTTCATCGTATTCAGTGGAATAAACCTCTGTGCCATGAGGAATGCCATTTGTTTGCAAAATTCTATGTAGTAATGATTCTGTAGCATCTCCACTTCTATTCTTTCTCGCATGTGTATCAAGACCTGCTTCAACTCCAAAAACATAATCAACCAAATCATGTACATCTTTATTCTTAAAGAAATCGGCAAGACCTGTTTCATTGAAAAACTTCATTATTCCATCGACAGATGAAAACAAAGTTCTTATCAATTTTATCTCTCCATCGACATCTATGAACTTTTTCTTGCCCTCTCTTCTGGTGGCAATAAGAATGTCAAGTACGTTGAAAACCTTTGGGTCTCTATCCCAAAGTGCTTTCACAGCCGAGTACAAATCATCCTTGCCCAACAAGAAGTTCAGCATATTTAAGCTGATTTCAATGTTTTGCACATTACGACGTATTTTATTGAAATCTGTATAAAAGTCAAGAGTTGCATTTGTCTCCTTCAATTGAGACATGAATCTTTTAAAATCTTTTTCCATAAGATGTTATTTCTTCTGCCACAAAACATGTGGAATTAGTAATGTTATATGTTTTATTCTGTTCTCTATTCTTATAATTACGTACAAGTATCTCTGAAATTTTTCCTCGTTTCGCTCCGTTAGCATTTACGTTACGAGAAGCCATAACTCTATCAATATAGTAATCAGCATATAAGACATCGAAGAAATTATCTGCTTCGTTCTTTCCTTTGCAATCAGAATTACTCAACATAAAGCTATGTCCATCAGCAACGACTTTGTCGCAGAACTCTTTCAGTCTAACTTGTGAATCGTCATTGAACGCTTCTTTTGTATAGTCATTAAAACTTGAAGTGTCACTAAGCGGACGGTAAGGAGGATCAAGATAGAACAAAGTTTTGCCATTAGCACAAAGCAAAGTATTCTCAAAATCACCTTCCAATATTTCCACTCGTTTCAACAACTCACTATCTGCTCTAAGTGTATCTTCATCACAAATCTGTGGCTGCATGTACTTTCCGCAAGGAACATTGAACAGACCTTTTTTGTTTACACGATACAAACCATTGAAGCAGGTACGGTTTAGGAAGAAGAACTTTGCAGTATTCTCTATCGGGTCAAGATTCTTCTCATTGTAGCGTTGGCGTACAGCCATAAACATCTCACGCTTGGCATCCATATCTTGTAAGGCATAATATTGCGCTTGGATGTCCTGCAACGCAGGAATCAACTCTTCCACATTGTCACGCACTGTCTTGTAACAGGTAATCAAGTCGCTGTTGATGTCGTTGATTACGGCATGTTTGATATTTGGATGCTGTTGCAGCATGTAGAACAACATAGCACCACCGCCAACGAATGGTTCTATATATGTCGCATCATCCCAATTATCAAAGTCAGCTGGGAGCTTTGCTTCCAGTTGTTCAATGAGTTGTCCTTTTCCACCAACCCATTTGATGAATGGTTTTGCTTTTGAATTCATTATTAATTGTTGTTTCTTTCCTTTTTATGTTTTTATCGCATTCAATGCTGCTCCCAACTTACAGAGAGCAGCATTGAATATTCTTTTTCTGATTTACTACAGCTCGATAACGTTATCATCCCCATCAGAAGATGAACTTCCGCCCGAAGTAGAGCCACCGCTTGAAGATGAGCCTGTGCCAGATGTAGAACCGCCACCGCTTGGTGTACTTGTGCTTCCCGAATCCACTGCTGAGTTACCCGAAGTAGATGGAGCGGAAGCCTTCTGACCAAGCACCTCACGCTTGTAATGAGCAACTTCAGTGTTTACATAGTCAATGAAAGCCGTATAATCCTTTTCACCAAAGACGAGTGCAATGGCGTTTACCATTTTTACCAAAGCACGATAAGCGTCATCACTTGCTGTACGAGCAGTTTTTAATGCCCCAACAGTTATACCTATTTTCTCGTTGGTGCGCTGCAAGGTAAGAGTTCTTACACGTTCGTTGGCTTCCTTCATGTTGGTAACAAAGGCTGTTAAGCCCAACTTTGCCACTTGCTCGGAATACTTGCCTTCAAGGTCTGTAATGAAGTTGACCAAAAGACCTGTCTCTTTGTCAAGTTGGTCGGCAGTATTAATCTTGTAGTCCTTGATGTGCTGGGAAAGAATCTTTGCAGCCTGTGCCATGTCTGCAATAGGCATGGCGAGGAAGCCTTCAACTGCTTTCTTGTAGCCAGCATAAAGGGCATCACGGTCGCTGTCTGCTTTGGCTATCTCATCAGTCAAGAGACTTTTCTGTGAAATCTTCAAGGCTTCGTCCTCTGCTGCAACGGCAGCCTTAAAATTACTGACAAGTTCCGATGCCTTGCCTTTGACAGCAGTATCTGCCTCGGCACGTGCAAGAATGTTACTTACAAACGTGAAATGCGCACCGTTATTCATACGCTGGATGTTGATGTCGTAAATCTCTTTCATGATGTTAAGGATTTAAATTTGACAAATTGTTTTGTGCATCGTCGGATTTCTCCGATTGCAATCGCTAAGATATAAAAATAAACGAGAAAACGGCAACCTTATTGCGAAAAATTGGCAATCTTACGAGAAAAAGATGGTTTTTGACTGTTGAAATCTATTTCGCTACTCGTTTTTGGGGATTTTTGGTACAAAAAGTAACAAGGAATAGTAATCAACAGGGGATTTTATATTTTGTGGACAAAGAAACTTGAATCAAAAGCTCCAATAGCTCTTAAAAGTAACCATTGATTGCAATCAACAGTCCCAACGACATATAAAAGTAGGTGTTGATCGCAATCAATGGCTTCAATGAAGCTAAAAGTGGCTGGTGATTGTAATCAATACCTCCAACCGATACTAAAAGTAGAAATATTTACTAATCAATAGCTTCAACAACATCTAAAAGTGCCTATTGATTGCAATCAAGACTATGGACATCAATGAAATCAAACACCTCGCAGGAGAGTTCATCAACAGCAATGAGTTTGTGGCACAAGCCAAGTTCATATCAGAAACGCTTGGTGGCAGCTTCCCGACATCGTTTCCGCATTATCAAAGAATAGCGGAAAAGGCTGTGAAGGCGAAAGGCAATCCCTTTAGTGATATTGTGGAAAAGCCATTGAGCCATCCTGCACTTCGGCAGTACTTGCGTGAGCGTGGCATATCGGCTGACGTGGCGATCCGTTTCTGCTGTCAGGTGGAATACCGATACAATGGCAAACAGTTCTTTGCTGTCGGTTTCAAGAACAACAGCGATGGCTACGAGATACGCAACCGCTTCTTCAAAGGTTGCGTGTCGCCAAAGGACGTCACTCTCATTGTCAGGAACAGCAACGTCTGCCATCTGTACGAGGGTTTTATGGATTTCCTCTCTGCCGTAATTCTCGGCATTGGTCGTGGTGAGGATCATATTGTCCTCAACTCTGTGGCTAATATGCAAAAGGTGCATCATCTTTTAGATGGCTATGCACAAGTGTACTGTCATTTGGACAATGACGAGGCAGGCGAGAATGCCTGTGCCGAACTGCAAAAGCGATATGGCGATAAGGTCATTGACCATTCGCATCTATACACAGGTTACAAGGACTTGAACGAGTACCTGATGAGCCATAAGACAAGAAAGTAACAATCATTCAAAAACATCAAGACAATGAAGAAGAACAATAAAATCAAGAAATCAGTGAGCGTATTGGCATTCCTTTTCGTGTGTGCCGTGTCAGTAATCCTTTCATCGTGCAGCGATGAGCTGGACATTCAGCAGTCGTATCCGTTCAAGGTGGAGACGATGCCTGTACCAAAGGACATTGTGCGTGGACAGACCGTTGAAATCCGCTGCGAGTTGAAGGCGGATGGAAAGTTTGACGGCACCATCTATACCATCCGCTATTTTCAGCATGACGGAAAAGGCTCGCTGAGAATGGAGAATGGAACGGTGTTCCAGCCAAACGACCGCTATCTGTTGGAGAACGAGAAGTTCCGTCTTTACTATACCTCGGCAAGCACGGAGACACAGACGCTGACAGTGGTGGTAGAGGACAACTTCGGCAAGTCATACGAAATGGAGTTCAGTTTCAACGATACTGATGAGGAGGAAGAGTTTGCGAGAAGTGCCAACAAACTCGGTAGCGTATGAGGTTGATGATATTGTTAGCCTTGCTTCTTGTGTCGGGCAGCTTGTCTGCCCAGACGCAAGGGGCGATAAAGCGAGTTTGTCATGTGTCACGTTTTGAGTTGGCTGTCGCCTGCATCAAGAAGTACGAGGGGCTTCACGGACCGAAGCACCATCCTTATGTCGGATATGGGCACAAACTGTTGCCTGGCGAGAAGTTTTCTCCAAGAATGACGGAACGGCAAGCCGATGCCTTGCTGCGCTCTGACCTCAGAAAGCTCTGCGCCATGTTCCGTGGCTTCGGTCGTGACTCGCTGCTCTTGGCTGCACTTGCCTACAATGTGGGATGTGGAAAGGTGATGAAAAGCCGGATGTATGCCAAGATGCGAAGTGGCAACAGAAACATCTATCGTGACTATGTGGACTTCAAAAGGTGGAATGGAAAGATAGTGCCTTCCATCGAGCGAAGAAGAAAAAAATGGAGTATCTGCTCTTGTTTACTCCATAGAATAAGGTTTTATAAAAAATAGGACAGTCCTTTTGATTGGGGGCTGTCCTTTGCTCTTTGCAAGCATCGCAGATAAGGGCAAGACGGTTTCTTTGCCACTTTCTTTTCCGCTCCTCGGCTCATGAAAGAAAGTGGCGGAACGAATTTTCATCGCTCCGCCCTTATGGATTTTATGTTGTTGCAACCATTCGTTGCTCTATAAGTCTTGCATTGCTGTTCACCAAGTTGATGATGTCGGCATGGTGCTCGGTGTCCTTGTTCTGTAGTCCGTGGCATTGTACGACTTTCATCTGTTCGAGTGAAAACTCCACGGTCTCAACCCTTTGTTCGGCTATTCTTGCTGAGAAGATGATGCAGTCGGGATTGAGTGAATAGTTTGTACCGCTGCCTACGCAATGATGCATCGCCTTGCCCTCAAGAACGTGCTCCATGACGCTTTCAAGCATTCTCACCACGATATTGCCGTCCGTGAACATTAAACCGAAGAAACGGCTCTTCATTTCCTTGAACTTGTCCTCGTTCTTCAATGCCTTGCGTATCTCCTCCTCGGTGCGCTCCTTTTCTTTCTTGGCTCTGATTTTCTCGGATATTCTGTCGTGCTCGGCTTCAAGGTTGTCGGGGCAAATGTAATGTGGACTTCTGATGTCCTTGCCCATTTCTACCAACATACAGATGTAGTCCGCCCATTTGCCGATGTCTGTAATAAGGTAATGGTTGCGGTTGGCTATCTTGTAGGCATTCCAACAAGTTTCCAAGTGCCGTGGATGGTCTATGAAGTAGCGGATGTGTCCGTAACGGCATTGTTTCATCATCGTTTCGATGCGGTGGTCTGTCAGCATCGCCTTGAACAAGGTAAGCGGTTCGATGCCGTGAAACGCTCCGTCAAAGCCGTTGCGCCATATCTGAGGAATGACTTTCATATCGGGGCAGACCGGAAATGAAGCAATATGCTGATAGGTGGTGTTGTCCTTGCGCAGTTCAATGTCGGAGTCGTAGCAGAACGTGTCCATATAGATACCCATTGTGCGCTTGCGTGCCATAACCTCCACCTTGCCTTTCTCGTTCATCCAATAGCGTGCCACCTCCCAACAATAAATGTCTGCCTTTTGTCCCTTGCGGTAATAGGCTTTCATCTGATATGCTCGCATAAGTTGTAGTCCCTTGCGTTCGGTGAGTACACTGAAATAGGTAGAAGACATTGCCTTCTGTCGCTTGGTGCGCTGCACTTCCAACCTTGCCTTACACTTCGGGCAGACACATTTGTCCGCATCCTCGTCCGTAGTCCAAGTGTGTCCGCAGTCCATGCAAGTGGTCTGTCCGTGCTTCAACTGAAAGGCATAGTGGTCAAGACATTCACGGAATGCCCATTGCATTTGCGCTACCTTGATAGGTCGTAACCCCTTGTTTGAGGTTACGACTTGCTTCTGATATTTCGTTCTTGGTTTCATAACGTGTCGAATAATGATGGTTGGTGTACTTCTGTTTCCGTTCTCTGTGAGGTGCGCTTGGCGGTATCTCTGTTACGCATCTTATTCATCTGCTCTTGTTGATATTGGCGGATGGCTTCCTGTCTTGCTTTTGCCTTCTCCTCCTCTGTGAGTTCGATGTGGTGGTTAACAGACACTTGGCAGTTCAATGGTTTTCCTACCTCGATGTCCTTCTCCTCGTAGTAGTGGATGGCTTGACCATATATCTCGTCATCGCAAAAGCCGTTGCAACCGCTCTTCTGCACCCAATTAAGGATATAGGTGACGCAATCGTCTATGTTCTTGTCGGGGTTGTCATACTTGGCTGCAAAGAGTTCGTCCTCCATTGCTCGCTCCTCCAAATAGGCTTGTATGGTTCTCTTGAAATATTCTGTAGTGTTCATATCTGATGTTGTTAAAGGGGTTGTTACTCGTGATAGATGATGTCGCAGTCCTCAACTTCTGTAGGCAGTCCGAAGAACGGATAACGGCTGAAGTAAGGTTCTGTGCACATGTCCTCGTTGTATCTTGGACTTACTATCTCAATATTGTTCTTGCGCATGGCTTCGTCCACCATACGGATTTCCTCGTCAGTCAGTCCGCTTGCATCGCCGTTGATGATGTAGCAGAGTGACCATGTAGGTATAGCTTCAATGCTTCTGTTCATATCGCTTGTACTTTAAAGTGTTAATAACCAAATGAATGTTCCAATCAGTACCACCATAGAAAGAATGGAAATGATGATGCCGCAGATGAACTTCACAATTCCCAATATGACTTCACCGACCATGCAGAGAGCCATATATCCCAACCAAGCCACCAAAGTGATGAGGGTTGAGCCGACTGCGGAGAGTAATCTCCACCAAGTCTGTGTTATATTGATGTTTGTTGTCATATAGCCTTGAATTAAATTTATTTGCGGTTCCAGGAGCTGAAGGGAAGTTCTCGTTTCTTCACCTTTTTGTCGCTCCCTTTTCCGACATTTTTTTTTGCGTCTTCCTGTCGCATCGGTCGTTTCGTTTCAGGTGCCTTTCAAGGGCGGCGAGGCTGGAAATACAAGGTTTTTCGGAAAAATACTACCCAACGGTGTGGAGATTTTTTCGAAAACCGAAGGCTCGACCTTTTATTTCCAAAGCCCGCTGCCATACCTTTGCACCTGCACGATAACGGTTGATGCCAAAAGGAAAGACCCTGTGGAGGAAAGAAAATCAGAGCGACAAATGAAAATAGAAACTTCACGGAAGTTTTTGGACTGCACGATTATCGCATACTCATTTCTGAGAAATGGATACAACTTCGTCTTACAAACGTCTTGAAAAATGGAAATCGCATACAAAAATGGCACATTCATCAGAGAAATTCCGATGAAAGAAGAGTATGACTTGTCCATGCTTCTTGCATCGGGTTTTCTCCAAGGCTGTGCAGCCAAGCATGAAAGTGGTCGTTGAGGTTTACATCAATGACTTCTTTCTTGCGGTGGAGTATGCAAACAAAATTGTACGGCAAATCAAGGAATGGTGTTTCTTTTAATCGGTTAGCTTGCAACCGACAAAAAGAAGCACTTTTCCTCATGCCGTACTACTAAGACATGGAAGGGTGGCGTGCCACTGTTTTATGTCGTTTGGATTGTGCGATAAAAATGGAACTGCGAGTTGTGGCTATAAAAGTCAGCCGTTGTCAGCACGGCAAATAACGAAAAGTCCTTGGCAGTATAGTCTTGAAGTATTTCAAGGCATACCGCCAAGGATTTTTCTTGCCGTGCCATAGTCGGAGGAAGTTAGTCTGAGGTACGAAGACTGTCTTTCTGCGACGACGGCTGACTTTTATATAGTACTTTGACTGTGTGAATAGGCTATCATGTGAACCTCAAGAAACTAGAAACGGCAAACAAAAATGCTAATGAAAAATAAAAGAGCATAAAGATTGTATCAGAATGTAATATCCCAAGATAAAATGCGTATTTTTGAATTCTAAATAGTTATAGCTTATGGGGCAACAATATGCAGGCATAAACAATAAATATGGAAAGAAAGGTCATCTGTATGATCTTTCTGCGAAACTCTTGTCACAAACAAAAGGTAGTTTTATGGTTATTTGTCTGGAAAATTCAGACAAGTTTTATTTCCTTCATCGCATAAAGTGTAATTTACAGACTGTATGCAAAGATATGGGATGGACAATAGTACACCAGCAACTCTTTAATCGTGATTTAGTCATAGGAATGGGACTTGCAGAGAAGGGTATGTCGGATATGACCATTTTTCGCACAAAAAACGAGGACATATATAAGATTTGGAAAGATGTCTTGCATTTTGTGTTTCTAGGTAATGGTCTCCCGAATATAGATTATTTCTCTTATGACACCTCTTTTATAGGACAGGATTATGCACATGATATAGAATATTACTATATTCATGACTATTATCCGCTTACATGTAAGCAAGTATCACATAAAGCAAGACAAGTTCGAAATACCGTCTATGCATTCAAAGATGGAGAAAAATCTTTGCTTTGGGCTAAGGTGTTTTCTGTATGCATCTCTAAGCTATCGTGTTTTGACGCAATAAAAGAGAATGCTGTGCTTGTGCCGATACCCGCTTCAACAAAGAAAGCACATGGTAGACGCTTTACTCGATTTTGCAGGGAGTTGGCAAAACGATTGGATATTGCCGATGGATACCGAACTCTGTGGATTGAATTTGATAGAGAAAAGATGAAAGGTACAATTGGGAAGAACAAAATTGAAAATCTGACATTCAATCGGATACATATAAAAGGCAAGCATGTGTTGCTTGTTGATGACGTAATCACGACTGGTACAAGTTTAGTCCAAATTGGAAAGAAACTATTAGAACTTGGAGCGTTGTCTGTCAGAGGTGTCTTTATGGCTAAAACTGTTCGAGAAACAGAAATGTCGGTATGATGATTCTCGTCTAAATAATAAATCGAAGATAAAAATATGCAGGAAACATTCTTTATCTTCGATTTAATTTTGTACTTTTGCAACCGAAAGAGTTCTTTAATTGGTTATGCAAATTACAGCAGGATACTACATCCTGTATATTTCTAATTCGTAACCTCTTCTTCTAATGAAACAAATAGATGTTTCATTTTCAATTACTTACATAAAATAGCGTGTTTTGCTATCGTAACTATCTTGTTTATGCCAGACTTACCCTACCCACCCCTAGAAGGGCAGGTCGGGGGCGGTATCCTGCTGAGGCTTGCTGTTGTTTGCAACGTTCTCTAAATAAGAGTGAGGCTGAACATCAGGCTGAATACTGAACTCTGAACACTGAAAATGGGGTAAAGATAGCGTTTTATGGATCTTTTAAATCCTATATAACCCATTGATACATATTTCTTTATATTCTTTAGTATGCGCTGCTTATAAAAAAGAGTGAAACGCTAAAGTTCAGCTTCAGCCCTCCTCGGCGACAGTAGTAATGTGGTACGCACTCTTTATTCTTCCTTGATTTTCCAATCTCTGATAGTTCTCTGGGTACTGTCAAAGCTGATACCGATTTTTACCAGTCGCTTACCTTCTGAATGATATGGCAACATGTAGCCTTTTTCGTCTATCTGAGCCAAAGCTTCTTCTGCACTCTTATCTACCTTCAGTTCGAAGACGTATATCGTATCTGGCATGTGCATTACAGCATCAGCCCTGCCTATGGCGCTCTTCACCTCTGTGCGGATATAGATGTTGAGGAAACTGAACATCAGATAGAAGATAGTCTGATAATGCTTCTCGCTGTGATTCTCCAGATCGTATGGTATCGTAGCCATATAGGTGCGCATGTGTTCCAGTGCCGCCTCGATATCATTCCGGTAAACCGCCTTGCAGAACCCCAAAAGGAAGGCATTGTTATCAGAACGGCGAGGATTCACATAATGGGGAATCAATGAGTTGAGCAGTCCGTCGCGTACCTCCTTGTTTGGGATGCCCAGCGTATATTCCTGAAACATCGGTTCATATTTCTTGATGGTCAGATAGCCGCTCTGGTAAAGCAATGGCAAGGCATCTGTCATTTCCTCTGTAGATTGGTCGAAGGAACTCAATACTGTCTCTTGACTCTCTAAAGTAGAAAGATTGACATGATACTTATCCAAGAGTTTCAAGAGGAAGGACGGCGTGCCGGAACCAAACCAGTAAGGAGCAATCTTTCCTGCATTCAGTGCCTTTACTAGACTGAAAGGATTAAAGATATCTTCTGAATTCTCGCTGAAATGATAACCGTCATAGAATTGCGTCAGTTCTTTCAGGCACTCCTCATACGTCATATTCAGTGCTTCACCCATAGCCTCGATGTCCGGTTTCATCTGTGTGGTAAGCTCAGTCTTGCTGATACCGCAGATTGCCGAATACTGGTCGAACAGACTGATATTGTCGAGGTTGTTGAGTTCGCTGAAGATGCTGAGCTGCGAGAACTTGGTGATACCAGTGATGAAGGTGAACTCCAGGTATGGGTCGAGCTTTTTCAGAGGACTATAGAAGTTCTGCATGATGCGGCGGAGCGGTTGCAGGTTCTCTTTTTCATGTACTACGTCCAGCAATGGGGCATCGTATTCATCGATGATGACTACAGCCTTTTCGCCCGTCTTCTCGTAAGCTTTCTTCACTAGGTCTTTTAGGCGAAGGTTTGCATCCACCTGATGAGTCTTGTAGCCCCAGATGGTCTCCTGCTCTTCAAGCATATCAGCCAGGTATCTTTCCAGTTGCTCTATGCTCATGTGCTTGGCACCGCTCAAGTCGAAATGAAATACAGGATGCTTCACCCAATCCTTTTCATAATCAGCAATGGCTAATCCTTCGAAAAGTTCCTTTCTTCCCTCGAAATAGGCTTGGAGGGTAGAGGCAAAAAGCGATTTGCCGAATCGTCTTGGGCGACTCAGAAAAACATATTTCATCCCTTTTTCTCTAAAATCCACGATGTATTTGGTCTTATCTATATAGAGATACCTTTCTCGCGGATATCTTCAACGGTCTGAATTCCTACAGGATATTTATTTACTATTTTTGCCATATTCTTACGCACTTTACGTTTTGCGCTGCTAAGGTACGAAGAAAATCTGAATTAGCCAAGCATAAATGCAAATATTTATTCTACCCGTCATCTTATTCTTGGCAGCCTGGTTCGCCCGAAAGGGTATGTAAATCAGGAAACAAAAAAGCGGAGCGTGATTTCACAACCACACTCCGCGCAAACTTAAACAACCAATAAAAGAAATAGATTGATCGTTCTTTGTTATATCTGATGAAGAGTAGCTCTTTAAAGAGCTTTTGCGTTTTCTTTTTCTTAATTGAAAACTTGACCTTATAATTAAACCAGAAAATTGCTTGTTATCTGATGAAGAGAAGCTCACGATACTTAGGCAATGTCCAAAGCTCATCGGCTACAGCCAACTCCAACTTGTCGATCTGATAACGGATCTCCTCCATCTTTGGAGCTACTGTGTCATGATAAGCAATAGCCTTGTCGTGCTCACTCTCAATCTTGTTGGCTACCTTGCGGGCATTTACCAACTCCTCAACACCGGTCTCGATAATCTGAGTGCGCTCTGCAATCTTCTTGATGATGTTGATGTTGCGGGCTGTCAACTTCTTGCCTTCCTCGTCACCGAAGATGTCAATCATGTTCTCCACATTCTTTGCCAACTGACTCTGATAGTGAGTAGCCACTGGGATGATGTGGTTCATACTCAAATCGCCCATCACACGAGCCTCAATCTGAATCTTCTTGGTGTAGGTCTCCCATTTCACCTCGTTACGAGCTTCCAACTCGTTCTTCTTCATGACACCCATATCCTCGAACATCTTGATAGATGTAGGGTCGAGATAACGCTCGAAAATCTTTGGACAGCTCTTCTCGCAGTCAAGACCACGCTTAGCAGCTTCCTCTACCCACTCATCTGAGTAACCATTACCGTCGAAACGGATAGGCTTGCAGGTCTTCAAATCCTGACGAACGATATCGATGATGGCAGAAGTCTGATCCTCACCCTTGGCAATCAACTCATCCACACGCTTCTTGAAGTCGGTCAAAGCCTCGGCTACAGCTGTGTTCAATACGATCATTGCTGATGCACAGTTAGCCTCAGAACCTACGGCACGGAATTCGAAACGGTTGCCGGTGAAGGCGAATGGAGATGTACGGTTACGGTCGGTGTTATCAATCATCAACTCTGGAATCTCAGGGATATCCAACTTCATACCCTGCTTGCCGGAATACCACGGTGAAGAGATCCTTCTTGTCGGCTTTTTTCAATGTGTTCGAGAAGGTCGGTCAACTGCTTGCCGAGGAATGAAGAGATGATTGCTGGAGGTGCCTCGTTGGCGCCAAGACGATGCGCATTGGTAGCGCTCATGATAGAAGCCTTGAGCAAACCATTGTGCTTATATACACCCATCAAGGTCTCTGTGATGAAGACTACGAAGCGGAGATTGTCCTCTGGTGTCTTGCCTGGACCATGGAGCAGAATGCCTGTATCTGTAGCGAGACTCCAGTTGTTGTGCTTACCAGAACCGTTGATGCCTGCGAATGGCTTCTCGTGGAGAAGTACGCGGAAACCGTGATGGCGAGCCACCTTCTTCATCAAGCTCATCAGGAGCATGTTGTGGTCAACGGCAAGGTTGGTCTCCTCGAAGATAGGTGCCAACTCAAACTGGTTTGGTGCTACCTCGTTATGACGGGTCTTGCAAGGAATACCGAGCTCGAGAGCCTGGATTTCCAAATCCTTCATGAATGCCTGGACACGCTCTGGGATGGCACCGAAGTAATGGTCGTCCATCTGCTGGTTCTTGGCAGAATCGTGACCCATCAGGGTGCGGCCTGTCAACATCAGGTCAGGACGTGCAGCATACAAGCTCTCATCTACCAGGAAGTACTCCTGCTCCCAACCGAGGTTGGAAACAACCTTCTTGACATCAGGGTTGAAATAGTGGCAAACATCTGTAGCAGCTACGTTTACAGCATGCAATGCACGGAGCAATGGAGCCTTATAGTCGAGAGCCTCACCAGTATAAGAGATGAAGACTGTAGGGATACAGAGTGTATCGTCGATGATGAATACAGGAGATGTTGGGTCCCATGCAGAATAACCGCGGCCTCGAAGGTAGAGCGGATACCGCCAGATGGGAAAGAAGAAGCATCAGGCTCCTGCTGAACGAGCAACTTACCTGAAAATTCCTCGATCATACCACCCTTGCCATCGTGCTCGATGAAGGCATCGTGCTTCTCGGCAGTACCTTCTGTCAATGGCTGGAACCAGTGGGTGTAGTGGGTTACGCCATTCTCGTCAGCCCACTGCTTGATGCCTTTGGCTACGGCGTTGGCGATATTACGGTCGAGACGTGCTCCGTTGTCGATGACATCTACCAGTTTCTCATAGACGTCGGCAGGGAGATACTTGTACATCTTCTGTCGGTTGAATACCTTCTTTCCGAAGAATTCACTTGGTCGCTCGCTAGGAGCGGTTACCTCAACAGGCTTTCTCTTGGAAGCCTCTGAAACAGCTTCAAATCTTAAGTTGCTCATACCTTATATAATTTAAATTTTCTGATATTCTATATTTTTAATTCGTATTATCTGTGGAAGATTTATTTTCCCAGCCATTTGGCGATTCTCTCCATTGCCTCCTTGCAGTCCTCATGCTCTCCGAAGGCGGTAAGACGGATGTAGCCTTCGCCTGATGGACCGAAGCCGACACCTGGGGTGCAGACTACACTTGCGCCATAGAGCATTTCCTCGAAAAATTTCCAGCTTGGTGTATCGTTAGGAGTCTTCACCCAGAGATATGGAGCATTCTCGCCACCATATACTCTCAGTCCGAGTTTCTGAAGTTCCGCTCTCATAAAGTGGGCGTTCTCCATATAGTAATTGATGGTTGCCTTCACCTGCTCCTTGCCCTCAGGGGTGTAGATGGCTTCGGCAGCGCGCTGGCTGATATAGCTGGTTCCATTGAACTTGGTGCACTGGCGGCGGTCCCAGATAGGGTTCAATGCCACTTCCTCACCGGTCAATGTCTTGGCCTTCAATTCCTTTGGAACGATGGTGTATCCACAGCGTACACCGGTGAAACCGGCAGTCTTGGAATAACTGTGGAATTCGATGGCCACCTTTCTGGCTCCACGAATCTCGTAGATGGAATGCGGAATCTCCGGGTCGGTGATGTATGCCTCGTAGGCTGCATCGTAAAGGATGATGCTCTCGTTCTTGATAGCGTAGTTCACCCATTTTCTGAGTTCTTCCTTCGAGATGACCGTACCTGTTGGGTTGTTTGGATAACAGAGATAAATCATATCCACGCGGTGGTCTGGAATCTGAGGGATGAAGTCGTCGCTCTCATCGCAAGGCATGTAGGTTACATTGCTCCACTTGCCGTTCTCAAAGACTCCTGCTCTACCAATCATCACGTTAGAGTCGATATATACTGGATAAATCGGATCGGTGACACCGATGTTGTTATCCCATCTCAAAATCTCCTGGATATTTCCTGTGTCGCTCTTGGCTCCGTCGTTTACGAATACCTCGTTGGCATCGAGATGAATGCCGCGAGGCAGGAAATCGTTCTTGATGATAGCCTCACGGAGGAAGTCGTAGCCTCGCTCCGGACCGTAGCCTCGGAAAGAAGCCTGTACTGCCATCTCGTCCACTGCCTTGTGCATCGCCTCGATGACGGCAGGGCAGAGGGGCTGGGTTACATCACCGATGCCCAGACTGATAACTCGTTGTTTCGGGTGTGCAATCTTGTAAGCGTTTACCTTCTTTGCGATGTCGGCAAACAAGTAATTGCTAGCCAACTTCAGGAAATGTTCATTAACTAATGCCATATTTTTATTCTCCTTTATTGCGGTCTTTTTATCAACCTTTGTTATTTAAGTTTGCTCTTGTTTACATTGAACTTTGAGATTTGAACATAGAACTTTATGATTACTATTGAGATAGAACTTTTTAGCTGTCACTTCTTTTAAAAAGACATATCATACAGTTCCAAGTTCAATGTTTCAAGTTCAAAGTGCCTTTATTTCTCCTTCGAAGACGAAGGCAGCAGGTCCTGTCATATATATATGGTCGTCTGCCTCGCTGTATTCTATTTCCAGCGTTCCGCCATCCATTACGATATTGCTCTTTCTACCGGCACGCTTGGTCAGGGCTGCGACCACAGCTGTGGCACAAGCTCCTGTACCACAAGCCATCGTGATACCGCTTCCCCTTTCCCAAACTCGTGTCCTTATAATGTCAGTGTCTGTAATTTGTGCGAACTCGATGTTGCATCGTTGAGGAAAGGCTTCGTCTCTTTCTAGAATCTTGCCATAGTGGGCGATGTCGATGGTGTCAATATCATCCACAAAGGTTACGAAATGCGGATTACCCATACAGACGTAGGTGCCTTCGAAGATTCTGCCATCGGCTTCGAGTACCGAAGGACCTCTGAATTGCTGTGGATTTTCCAGTCTCGGCTTCAGCATATCCACTGTCACCGAATCTACAACCTTCTTATTATCCTGAAGATGCAATCTCAATATCTTGATGCCCGATAGCGTTTCCAGTCGGATGGTTTCTTTTCGGGTCAATCCTTTTTCATAAAGATACTTTCCGATGCATCGGCTTGCATTGCCGCACATCATCGCTTCTGAACCATCGGCATTGAAGATGCGCATCGAATAGTCGGCTCTTTTGCCATCCTGTGGCTTTCCGATGAGAACCAGTCCGTCGCTTCCGATGCCTGTATGATAAGCACTCCAAGCTATGGCTGCCTTTTCGGGGTCTGGGATGTTGTACAGCTGGGTATCTACATAAATGTAGTCATTGCCCGCCCCATGCATCTTGGTGAAATGAACTGTTTCTTTCATATTGCGTTGTCCTTTAAGTTTGAATACTTTTCTTTTATCTCTCACGTCTTTCCTCTTGCGAAGCTTGACTTTTTGATAGTCTTTCGAATGTTTCGATGACTATTTGTTTGATTTCGGTTGCAAAGGTACGACTTTTTGTTGGAATAGACAAGAAAAAACATACAAGAAAAGAAGATAAATTTTAGGCTTCTTTCAATTTGTAATGAAGAAAAGCTTGATTACTTACAAATTGTAAGGAGAATACGGTAAGACTGGATAAATTTAAAATAATAGAGAAAAAGTAGAAACGAAATGTTTTAGATTACTTTAAAATGCTGACAAAATGTATTAATTTTGCAGCCGAAAACGAACATAATGTAAGGGATGACTTGATTTGAGTGACAATCAAAGATGGTCCGTTTTCAATAGAGACAATCCATAAAAGTAGTAACACATTATTAATTATTAAGGATTATGAAGAAGATTGAGGCAATTATCCGCAAGTCTAGATTCGAGGATGTCAAGAAGGCACTTTTGGCTGCCGACATCGAGTGGTTCTCTTATTATAATGTAAGAGGTGAGGGAAAGATGCGCCAGGCTCGCATTTATCGTGGTGTGATGTACGATACCAGCAGCATCGAACGTGTACTTTTGAATATTGTGGTTCGTGATAAGAATGTGGAGCCAACCATCGCTGCCATCCAGGGAGCTGCACAGACGGGTGAAGTGGGAGATGGCCAATCTTCGTGATTCCTGTACTGGATACCGTCAGAATCAGAACCGGCGAACGAGGTGATATCGCATTGTATAATGCTGAGAAAGAGGAATAGAGATACTTTGAACTTTGAGGTTTGAACATTGAACTTTATGATTAGTATTGAAGTTTATATTTGAGAGACTATATTATAATATTGTATTCTAATTTAACTATAAGATATAAGTATGAGCAGTTTATTATTGACGACACTTGATACGGGTAACACAGCGTGGATGATCATGGCTACCATCTTGGTGCTCTTGATGTCAATCCCAGGTATTGCACTTTTTTACGGCGGTTTGGTGCGCCAGAAGAATATCCTCAGCATCCTGATGCAGACGGTATTCATCGTGGCAGTAGTCAGTTTGATATGGGTAGCCTTCGGATATTCCTGGGCTTTCTCTACAGAATATGCGGATAGCGGCAACCCTTTGGCTTGCATCATCGGAGGTTTCGATAAGTGCTTCCTCCATGGCATCGGTTTGGATGCCATCATGCCAACAGGTATTCCAGAGCTCACTTTCGTGATGTTCCAGTGTATGTTTGCCCTCATTACTCCAGCCCTGATTCTCGGTGCATTCGCCGAGCGTGTCAAGTTCAGCGGTTATGTACTTTTCACCGTTCTCTGGGTCATCATCGCCTATCTCCCTATGGCCACTGGGTATGGGGCGGCGGTTTCCTGCAGGAGATGGGAGCCATCGACTTTGCGGGTGGTACCGTGGTTCATATCAATGCCGGTGTAGCCGCTTTGGTCATGGCACTCTGTGTCGGCAAGCGTGATGATTATCGTGCAGGTCATCCTATTACTCCTCACAACATCACCTTCGTGTTCATGGGAATGTCATTCCTCTGGTTGGGTTGGTTCGGATTCAATGCCGGAAGCGGCCTGGCAGCCGATGGTCTGGCTGCCAATGCCTTCCTGGTAACTCATGTCGCCACAGCTGCAGCAGCCACCACCTGGATGCTCATCGACTGGATTGTGAACAAGAAGCCAACTACGGTGGGTGCTTGTACAGGTGCTGTAGCCGGTTTGGTAGCCATCACTCCTGCTGCAGGTAGTACAGATATTTTGGGTGCCTTCTGCATCGGAGTCATTTCCACCATCGTCTGCTTCTTCATGGTAGCCGTTGTGAAGGAGAAGTTCAAGTATGATGATGCCCTCGATGCCTTTGGTGTGCATGGTATGGGTGGTATTCTGGGATCTGTTCTTACCGGTGTCTTCGCTACAAGATACGTAACCGGAGCCGAGGGTGTACAGGGCGCTCTCTATGGCGACTGGCATCAGCTTTGGGTTCAGGTGGTAGCCACCGTGGTAAGTATCATCTATAGCATCGTAGTTACCTATATTATCTTCAAGGTAGTAGATAAGACAGTCGGTGTACGTGTTGACAAGCGAGTAGAGGAGGAAGGTCTCGACATCTACGAGCATGGTGAGAGTGCTTATAGCAACTAAAATTGAGAAATTCAATTATCTGATATGATTAGATTAATGGTGTTTCATTTTGAGGAATGGAACACCATTTTTTATGAAAAAAAAATCCTCAACTTGCACAATGAACATGCTTCAACTTGCACAATGAAAATGCCTCAACTTGCACAATAAAACGTTTAAGTTGTTGATATTCAAAAACGTTATTCCACTATTTACCCTATGGATTCCTATATATAATAATGTGTAATCCCCTTTTCTCTTTAAATCTTCTTGTTCTTACTATATCCAAGTGCTTTTTTATGTTAAAACTATCTGTTGTTTGGTGATAATATCGGATATTCTTATTATATTTGTCAACAAATTAAAGAGCTAACAAATATGACTAATGACTCATTTTCTATAAGATTGCGAGAAGCGCGCCAGATGATGGGGCTCAGTATGGATAAACTCGTAGAGCGGACCAACGGAGCCATCACCAAACAGAGTATATCCCGTTATGAGAAAGGCATTATGCGTCCCAAGCGTGATGCCCTTCAAGCCATAGCCAAAGCCCTCAACATCAGCGAGGCATATTTCGATGGCACCAATCTCAAAATAGATATGCCGATGCTCCGCACCACCTCCAATGGTAAGTTATCCGAAGACGAGTTGCAAGCCCTGGAAGCGAAGCTTTCGTTTTGGGCAGAGCAGTATCTTACGAAGGAGAAAGAAGCTGGTTTTCCTACCCAGTTCAAGAATCCGATAAAAGGCACCAAGGTATCAACGCTGGAAGATGCCATCCAGGCATCCAGTCTTCTTCGTGAAAAGTGGCATTGTGGTGATGGTCCCATCGCCAGCATCCTTCGATTGCTGGAAAGAAAAGGCATCATGATACTTGCTGCAACTCTCCCAGAGTATGTCTTCGGAATGAGTACCTGGGCAGATAAGAAGCATCCGCTGATGATTCTCGATTTCAATCCGGAAAAGAGTAGTGTGGAGAAACTTCGCTTCACGGCAGTTCATGAGTTGGCCCATCTGCTTCTCCTCTTCCCGGAAGATAGTCAGCTGAAACTGGAGAAGCGTTGTGATCTCTTTGCCAGTTATTTCCTTCTTCCCAAGTTGGCGCTTATCGAAGAGTTGGGCTCCAGTAAGCGTGAGAAGATAACGCTGGAGGAGATGATAGACATCAAGGAAGTATATGGCGAATCTCTCGCCGCTTCCATCATCGCCGCCAGAGATTACGGCATCATCACCACTGAGTATAAACGGGCATGGTATGCCGAGCATATAGAGCCTAATCCTCGTGAAATAGGTAATGGTCACTATGCATTTCCAGAGACATTGGGAAAGGAGAAGAGAGTCAATTCAATCATCAAAAGTATGGAGGAATAAAATATGCAGAATGAAAGTCAAAATATAGAATATAAGAAGCATTCTTCTTATCCTCGTAATCACAATATTGCCAATGTTTTTTACAAAGCAGGCTTTGTGGAGTCGTGGGGACGTGGATTCAAGAAGATTGCCGAGGAATTTGAACGTGCCAGCTTGCCATTGCCAACAATAGAAGAAAATGGAGGTGGCGTGATGGCGATTATTCAGCGCAAGACGATAGACGAAGTTATCGCCGAACGTGGCGGGGATGTCGGTGTAAATGTCGGTGTAAATGTCGGTGTAAATTCGAGAGAAATATCTGATGTAAAACTAACAGAGCGACAGACTATTATGGTGTCTGTTATTAAGTCAAATCCTATGGTGACTGCTAAGCAAATGTCAGAAATATTGTCGGTGACAGTAAGAACTATAGAAAGAGATTTGGCGTTAATGCAAAAAAGCAGGTATCATAAGACACGAAGGAAGTGATAAAACCGGTGTTTGGGTGATACTCGAACAAGGAAATACTAATTCTTAATAGTGTTAGATATGAAGGAGAATAATAAAGAACAATTTGTCTTCGATATGTTCGAAGAGGTTGCAACCGAAAGCATCGCTGAGGCTCGGAATGCATACACCTATGAAGAAATTGATGGGTGCTATCAGGAGGCGAAGGAGATTGCTGATAAAGCAAGGAAGAACTTGCTGGAGAAAATGGGAGGTACATAATAATAACTCCTACCGGAAAATCGGAAATTCAATTTTGATTTTTCGTAGTAGTAATTAGTTAGTGAACATTTTAAAAGAGAATTATATGAAAGAAATTAAAGAACTAACAGGCTTGTATTCTTTAACTAAGACTATTGGGGTAGAATTAAAGCCAGTGGGTAAGACGCAAGAGCTCATTGAAGCTAAAAAGCTTATTGAGCAGGATGATCAGCGTGCCGAAGATTACAAAATAGTAAAGGATATTATTGATCGTTATCATAAGGATTTTATCGATAAGTGTCTTAACTGTGTTAAAATCAAAAAAAAGATGATTTAGAGAAATATGTGTCATTGGCAGAAAACTCTAATAGAGATGCTGAGGATTTTGACAATATCAAGACCAAAATGCGTAATCAGATAACAGAAGCTTTCAGAAAGAATTCTTTATTTACTAATTTATTCAAGAAAAATCTTATTAAGGAGTATCTTCCAGCTTTTGTAAGTGAGGAAGAGAAGAGTGTGGTGAACAAATTTAGCAAATTTACCACTTACTTTGATGCGTTTAATGACAATCGTAAGAATTTATATTCTAGCGATGCCAAATCCGGTACGATAGCTTATCGACTTATTCATGAGAATTTGCCGATGTTTCTTGATAATATAGCATCCTTTAATGCAATTTCTGGGACAGGAGTAAATGAGTGCTTTTCAAGTATAGAGACAGATTTTGCTGATACTCTTGAAGGAAAGCGTCTGACTGAGTTTTTTCAGATTGGCTTTTTTAATAATACATTGACTCAGAAAAAGATAGACAACTATAACTATATTGTAGGGGCTGTCAATAAAGCTGTAAATCTTTATAAGCAACAGCACAAAACTGTTCGTGTTCCATTGCTCAAACCATTATATAAAATGATCTTGAGTGATAGAATTGCCCCGTCATGGTTACCGGAATGTTTTAAAAGCGATAACGACATGTTGACTGCCATCAAAGCTGCTTACGAATCTTTGAGAAATGTTTTAGTAGGTGATAATGATGATAGTCTTCGCAACTTATTGCTCAATATAGATCATTATGATCTTGAACATATTTACATTGCAAATGATTCCGGATTAACTTCCATTTCACAGAAAATATTTGGATGTTATGATACTTATACTTTGGCAATCAAAGACCAACTACAAAGGGATTATCCTGCAACAAAGAAGCAAAAAAGAAGCTCCTGATTTGTATGATGAACGTATAGATAAATTGTATAAAAAAAAGTGGGTAGTTTTTCAATTGCTTATCTTAATCGATTAGTCGATGCGAAAGGGCATTTTACAATTAATGAATATTATAAGCAGTTGGGATCCTATTGTCGTGAAGAAGTAAAAGAAAAAGATGATTTCTTTAAGCAAATTGATGGTGCTTATAGTGCTATATCGCATCTTTTCTTTGGGGAACATGGCGAAATAGCCCAGTCAGACTCAGATGTTGAGCTTGTCCAAAAGTTGCTTGATGCCTATAAGGGGGTACAACGTTTTATCAAGCCTTTATTAGGTCATGGTGATGAGGCGGATAAAGATAATGAGTTTGATGCAAAACTTCGTAAAGTATGGGATGAACTCGACATCATTACACCGCTTTATGATAAAGTGCGCAATTGGCTCTCTCGTAAGATATATAACCCTGAGAAAATAAAGCTATGTTTTGAGAATAATGGCAAGCTGTTATCTGGATGGGTTGACAGCAGAACTAAATCCGATAATGGTACTCAATATGGTGGGTATATCTTCAGAAAGAAGAATGAGATTGGTGAATACGATTTCTATTTGGGTATTTCTGCTGATACAAAACTGTTTCGTCGTGATGCTGCCATCAGTTATGATGATGGCATGTACGAGAGATTAGATTACTACCAGCTGAAATCAAAAAACTTTACTCGGAAATAGTTATGCTGGAGATTATGGACTGGATTCGATGAATTTGCTTTCTGCATTTAAAAATGCTGCAGCTAAGTTCCAATTTGAAAAGGAAGTGGTTCCTAAAGATAAAGAGAATGTGCCAAAATATCTCAAGCGCCTAAAACTGGACTATGCAGGATTTTATCAAATTTTGATGAATGATGATAAGGTTGTAGATGCTTACAAGAGTATGAAGCAGCATATTCTTGCGACATTGGCTTCTTCGATTCGTGTACCTGCGGCAATAGAGTTAGCTACTCAAACAGAATTGGGTATTGACGAATTGATTGATGAAATAATGAATTTGCCGTCCAAGTCATTCGGCTATTTCCCTATTGTCACTGCTGCAATAGAAGAAGCTAATAAGAGAGAGAATAAACCTTTGTTTCTTTTTAAGATGAGTAACAAGGATCTTTCTTATGCAGCAACAGCTTCTAAAGGGTTAAGAAAAGACCGAGGGACAGAGAATCTTCATACAATGTATCTCAAAGCTCTTCTGGGGATGACACAGAGTGTTTTTGATATAGGAAGTGGAATGGTATTCTTTCGTCACCAGACTAAAGGTTTGGCAGAAACAACGGCAAGACATAAAGCTAATGAGTTTGTTGCTAATAAGAATAAACTCAATGACAAGAAAAAGAGTATTTTTGGCTATGAAATAGTGAAGGATAAACGTTTTACGGTAGATAAGTACCTTTTTAAGTTGTCTATGAATTTGAATTATTCGCAACCAAATAAATTTGATGTAAATTCTAAAGTTCGTGAAATAATTAGTAATGGAGGTATAAAGCATATTATCGGCATAGATCGTGGTGAACGTAATTTACTTTATCTGTCTTTAATAGATCTGAAGGGAAATATTGTCATGCAAAAGTCTCTCAATATTCTCAAGAACGATCATAATGTAAAGGGAACTGATTATAAAGGCTTGCTGACAGAACGAGAGGGAGAACGTAAAGATGCTCGCCATAACATAATTGGAAGAAGATTGCGAATATCAAAGATCTTAAACGAGGTTATTTGAGTCAAGTAGTGCATATCATTAGTAAAATGATGGTAGAATACAATGCAATTGTTGTACTTGAAGATTTGAATCCTGGTTTTATTAGAGGTAGACAAAAAATCGAGCGTAACGTATATGATCAATTCGAAAAAATGCTGATAGACAAGTTGAATTTTTATGTTGACAAGCATAAAGATTTCAATGAAGTAGGAGGATTATTGCATGCACTTCAGCTTACTTCTGAATTTAAAAATTTCAAGAAAAGTGAGCATCAGAATGGGTGTGTTTTCTATATTCCAGCATGGAATACTAGTAAAATAGATCCTGCAACAGGTTTTGTCAATCTCTTTAATACGAAATATACGAATGTAGTTGAGGCACATGAATTCTTTAGTAAATTTGATGCAATTCGTTATAACGATGAGAAAGATTGGTTTGAGTTTGAATTTGATTACGATAAATTCACTCAGAAAGCGCATGGTACTCGTACTAAGTGGACACTCTGTACTCATGGTAAGCGTTTGCGTTTTTTAAGAAATTCTCCAAAAGTTCAAGAGGTTGTTGTACTGACCGATGAATTCAAAAAATCCTAGGAGAAGCTGGTATTGATATACATGTAAATCTAAAGGACGCAATTTGTAACTTGGAAGGTAAAAGACAGAAGAATCTCGAACCTTTAATGAAGTTTATGAAATTACTGCTTCAATTGCGTAATAGTAAGGCTGGTACTGACGAAGATTATATCCTTTCTCCTGTTGCCGATGAGAATGGAATATTCTATGATAGTCGTTCTTGTGGTGATGAACTTCCTGAGAATGCGGATGCTAATGGTGCTTATAACATCGCCCGCAAGGGACTGATGATGATTGAGCAGATAAAAGATGCTAAGGATTTGGATAACTTGAAGTTTGATATTTCCAACAAGGCTTGGCTCAATTTTGCACAACAAAAGCCATATAAGAATGAATGATTATATTCAGCTTTCAACGTTGAATGACTTTATCTTCTGTCCGTACTCCATATATTTGCATAGCGTGTATATGGAGTCGGATGGAGATTTATATAAAGCCACTCCACAGACTAAAGGTACTCTGGCGCACCAAGGCGTGGATGAAAAGAAAGGGAGTACTCGAAAGAGTGATATCATGTCACTTCCTGTCTATTGTGATGAGTTAGGTATATCTGGCAAGATAGATGTTTATAAGCAAGATAAGCGTTTGTTGATAGAACGTAAGAACAATCTCAAACGCATCTTTCGTGGTCAGATTTATCAACTTTGGGGACAATACTTCTGCTTGAAGGAAATGGGATATGAAGTTGAACAACTTGCTTTCTATGAAATATCGACGAATAAGATGATTCCGGTTGACTTGCCGGGAGAGCTTGGAAAACAGGAATTGATAGGATTCATAGAGCAGTTTAAACGTTATAATCCTGCTTCTACTACGATACAGGTAAATTCAAACAAGTGCATTCATTGCATCTATTGCAATCTTTGCGATAAAACGAATACTGATAATGTTTACACATAAAGACATAGAAATGCGAACCATATTCGTGGTCAATTGCATTGAGCACGACCGGAGTCTTCGAGTAAATAGCGGAGAACTGATGCTAGAGGAACTTGAAGGTGATAAGAAAAGAACCTTGACTAAGTTCCCATTCCAAAAGTTATTGGCTCTTTTTCATTATCGGTCACATCACAGTTACTACTCCGCTGATTGATAAATGCAAAAAGTATGGTGTAGCTTTAGTTGTGATGAAGCCAAATCTTCGCCCTGTTTTCTTTTGGGCAAACTCTGCCGAGGCAAACTATCTGCTTCGAAAAAGACAGTTTGAATACAGTACAGATGATCTTAGTATCGCTAAATGCATTGTATATAATAAGGTGTTGAATCAGAAAACTGCATTGGCAAAGACTCGAAAGAAGGATAGCTATACAGTGGATGCCGTCAAGCAATGTGATGCTGCATTAGTTACTTTGCCGGACGTTGATGAATACAATCAGTTGATGGGACTTGAAGGAACTGTTGCTAAGACATATTTTTCTGCATATTACCAGAATCAAAACTGGAGAGGGAGACATCCAAGAATGAAGAGTGATGTGATGAATGTGACACTGGATATTGGCTACTCTATCCTATTCAACTTTATGGAAAGTTTCATTCGTATGTTTGGATTTGATCTGTATGTTGGTGTGTACCATCGATTATGGTTCAAGCGCAAATCATTGGTATGTGACTTGATGGAACCATTTAGGTGCATCATAGATCATGCAGTATTGTTGGCGTTTAATAGAAAGCAGTTTTCTGAGAAAGACTTTACTGCAATAGAAGCTTATTATGCGATAGAAGTTTAATAGAAAGCAGTTTTCTGAGAAAGACTTTACTCTGATAAAGCAGGAGTATCATTTGAAGTATGAGAAGTGTGCTGACTACTACAAGGTATTTTATGATGAGTTGATTGCAAGGAAAATGGATATATTCAAGTTCGTTCAGCAATACTATCGTTGCTTCATGGGGTGTAAGTCAGTAAAAGAGTATCCAATATTTGAGTTTTAGATGGTAATTGTTAGTTATGACATAACGGATGATAAGATGCGCACCAACTTTTCTAAAATGCTCAAGAGTCATGGTGCTATCCGTCTTCAATTTTCTGTGTACGAGGTAAGGAATACAAAAAGAATTGTTGATAATCTCGTGGCTAAAATAGAGGCTTATGCTAAACATTTTACAGCTGATGATAGTGTAATTCTCTTTGATGTGGATTCAGACAAGCTTACTAAGTATGGTAATGCTATTCATAGAGATCAAGCAGTAGTCTATTTTTGATTGTACAAACCTTGGTCTTTATATTTTAGAACCTATGTATATAACCGTCTGAGCTGTAGTGCGTTCTTTGAAATTTTGAATTTGTGCTTTGAGGAAGGGGGTAGAAAAACTTCTTTAAAAAAGATACTGAAAATGCTTTTGTTTAAAGGATTTTTTGTATCTTTGCAATCGATAAGGGGCTAGTAAGCTCTAATAATTTCTACTATTGTAGATATAAGAAAAAATTCAAATAATGACCTATGGCTAGTAAGCTCTAATAATTTCTACTATTGTAGATATAGTATCGGAAGGACTGAATCCAGAGTGTGGGCTAGTAAGCTCTAATAATTTCTACTATTGTAGATGTGTGTACCAAGTCTTTTAAAAGGTAACGGCTAGTAAGCTCTAATAATTTCTACTATTGTAGATAGAGAGAGAGAGATTCAGAGAGAGAGGCTAGTAAGCTCTAATAATTTCTACTATTGTAGATAAAATTTGATTACTATGGTTATTGTTTTGGCTAGTAAGCTCTAATAATTTCTACTATTGTAGATTAAGACCAGTTCTGTGAACCGATTTTGAAGGCTAGTAAGCTCTAATAATTTCTACTATTGTAGATAACTCTAACATAGACTTCCGTCCTCCTCTGGCTAGTAAGCTCTAATAATTTCTACTATTGTAGATTTGGCAGGATTGATTCTTACTTCAATCGGCTAGTAAGCTCTAATAATTTCTACTATTGTAGATTAAATGCGCTTGCGCATGATAGGGACGAGGCTAGTAAGCTCTAATAATTTCTACTATTGTAGATTGGGTTCGGAATAAATGCCTTAGCTACGGCTAGTAAGCTCTAATAATTTCTACTATTGTAGATATGTCTAATTCACTCATAATCTGTAATGGCTAGTAAGCTCTAATAATTTCTACTATTGTAGATCGTGAGTGCGGAGACAGGCAAGTAGCCGGGCTAGTAAGCTCTAATAATTTCTACTATTGTAGATTTATAGTAGAGGACATTTTCATTATCTTGGCTAGTAAGCTCTAATAATTTCTACTATTGTAGATAGTAAGAAATGATATATAACCGTCCCATGGCTAGTAAGCTCTAATAATTTCTACTATTGTAGATTAGAGAACCTGATTTTGTAAAGCCTCCATGGCTAGTAAGCTCTAATAATTTCTACTATTGTAGATCCGATTGCTCCAGAAGGAGCTTTCTTGTCGGCTAGTAAGCTCTAATAATTTCTACTATTGTAGATATACTCAAAAAAGATTCCCAGGTACGGTTAAGGCTAGTAAGCTCTAATAATTTCTACTATTGTAGATGGTATCAGATGGACCGCCATCGACCACGAAGGCTAGTAAGCTCTAATAATTTCTACTATTGTAGATAAGATAAGCTCCTTGGTTGGGTCAGTAGGGGGCTAGTAAGCTCTAATAATTTCTACTATTGTAGATTTGATCATGTAGCGCTTGCCTATGGAGAGGCTAGTAAGCTCTAATAATTTCTACTATTGTAGATCGATGCACTTACAAAACTACAGACTTACAGGCTAGTAAGCTCTAGTAATTTCTACTATTGTAGATACGTTGGGGGGAGCCTAATACGCGGTTTTGGCTAGTAAACTCTAAAAATTTCTACTATTGTAGATAATTCCATAAAGGTTCGATTATTCCTATTAACTAAGGTGGGTTCGGTTTGGACTTGGGGTATAATGCTATTAGTAATATTGCATTTAGTGTGGTCACACCCTGTATGGGTGTGTGGATTCAATTGAGGATTTGTAAATACGATAGCTGGGCTCTACATTAAGTCGGTGTGAATACACTGTAGTGGCGGTAATATCATAGAGAAGTTGGCAAGAAACATTGAAAACTTTTGGTGTTATCAGATAATTATCTTATCTTTGCACAGAAAAGAGCAAAATGCCCTAAAGGAAAAATGGCACTGTTGTTATAGACAAGTGTTGCTTGCCTTTTACGCAAAAGCAGATGACTGTTATCTGTTGATTCTTATTTTCTCTAAAATAATGTCACTGTTGTCACTTGATGTGATAATGGCTTGATATTTAGTAGAATAGGTGTGATGATTAGTGGTTTCTTTATTGTAACCTAATGTTACCCGGATAAGAAAAATGAAACAATACTGGTTGTCTAATCAGTATGAATAAAATAAGAAAGTGATGGAAACTAATGTTAATAAGATAACTTGTCCGAAATGCAACTCTCTGAATGTGCAATCAGAAGGGATGATTCATCTCTGTATGGATTGTGGATATAAATGGGAGGATGAAGTGCTGACGGATTTGGGCGAAATGATCATTTACCAATCTGATGAAGGTGTAAAACTTGACGTAAGATTGGAGAATAAAACCGTGTGGTTGAATATTGAGCAAATTGCGCAATTATTCAATAAAGGTCGTGCTACGATTAGTGAACATATTTCCAATATTTTCAAAGAAGGAGAATTGGACGAAAAAGTGGTTTGTCGGAAATTCCGACAGACCACTCAACATGATGCTTTAGAGGGGAAAACACAGAGTAAAGAGGTAAAATACTGCAATCTTGATGTTATTATCTCTGTGGGGTATCGTGTAAAATCTATTCAAGGTACACGCTTCCGCCAGTGGGCTACTGAACGACTCCATGAATATATTGTGAAGGGATTTACAATGGATGATGAGCGACTCAAAAAATGGGTGGCGGCAGTTACTGGAAAGAACTGCTAGACCGCATTCGTGATATTCGCTCTTCAGAGAAGGTACTTTATCGTCAGGTACTCGATATCTATGCTACAAGTGTTGACTATGATCCACGGACTGATGCCTCGAAGCTATTCTTCAAGATAGTGCAAAACAAATTGCATTATGCCGCCCATGGACATACTGCAGCTGAGGTCATCTATGAACGGGCAGATGCAGAACAGCCATTTATGGGTTTGAAAACTTTTGAAGGGGAATTACCTGCCATCAAGGATATAAAGATAGCCAAAAATTATCTGGATAAAAACGAACTGAAGATTCTCAACAATCTTGTTTCCGGATATTTCGATTTTGCAGAAATCATGGCTCTGGAACATCGTCCTGTCTATATGATGGACTACGTGAAACAGCTCGATACCATCCTGCAATCTACAGGACGTCCATTGCTGAAAGGTTCTGGTAGCATCAGCCATCAGGAGGCTATGGATAAGACTTTGGCAGAATATAGAAAGTATCAGGTTAAAACCTTGACCAAAGTAGAGGAAGATTATCTGGATTCTATCAATGCTTTGGGTAAGATTGCAAAAGAAAGAAAAGACAGAATGGTGACCAGTTGTGAAAGGAATTAATAAAAATATAAGCGTGATGTTAAGTGGCTTTTTTATTGTCACTTAATGTCACGCTTATTGCGGTAATTTTATTTCTTTATCACCTTCAGAACCTGGTTGGCAAGGCTTCGCATTCCCTTGATAGTAGGGTGACCGTTTTTCTTGTCTATGTCATGAAGGGCGATGACCGGAATCTGATAGGTCTTGCAGATCTTTTTTACTGATTCGTTGATCTCATCCTTCAGCTCTGAGTTCAGAATGAAGTAGATATCTACATTCGGATGGCGCTGACGGAGATCGGAAAGCAACTTCGCCAGGGCAGGACGGAAACAGTAGAGGTCGACACGCTTCCAGTTGCTGTACTGGTAATTGCCGATAGGGACATTCGCCCAACTGTCGTTTGTTCCGCCACAAATCAGGATGATATCCGGATTGCCCAGCAGGGTAGTGCGGTTGATGAATGAACGGTCGCTGTAATCCTCATCGCGATAGCCGGTGTTGCAGATGGTGGAACCTGAATAGGAATTGATGTTGCCCATCTTGTAACCACCTTCCTTGATAACTTGCCACCACCAGGTTTGCTCAACCTTGTTTACATCGGTTGCTTCCTGAACCGCATTGTAGTACCAGGTGGCATAACCCTTAGGAATGAACCCCTCGAAAGTGGAATACGAGTCACCGAGAACGGCAACGGTCTGCTTCACCTGTGCCAGCAGAGGCATCAGGGCGAACATAAAGAGGCAGACGATAACTGATAATCTTTTCATGACGTTTTATTGTTTATAGTTTGATTTTTTATGTGATCATCTTTTGGGATAGAGTCTGAAAACCGATTGCAAAGATACGATATTATTTATGGATATACAAATGTTTAGGGCTATAATTTTATATGAAATCCTTCTGTATGCGGCATATAAGATAGAAAAGTAGAATACTAAACATTCAAAAATAAATTCAACAATAACAAAAAATAGAATATATTTTTTTTTATGATCAAGTGGGGGATGTCATGGACTTATGGCATACTCTCATTTTTTACTCACATTGCAGCAGATTTTGAAGAAATTTAAAGAAAAGTGGTCTGTCGGAAAATCCGACAAACCACTCAATATGGTGCTTTAGAGATTTATATTATTCATCTAGCCCATGATGAAGCCTGGCTAGCTTGTCGTTCCAAAGACCAAGATTACCAAGGGTTGTTTTAATCTTGATATAGTCAGGATTATTCTTGATTCCAGTTGCTATGCAAACAGAATAAGGTTCTGTTGGCTGACCACTTTGCAAGATGGCTTCTAGACGAGCGTAGAATCTTCTTAACTTGTTATCCGCGAGTTCTGCTGCAATGCATTCCTCTGATAACATTTCAAGCCCTTTTTTATTGCGACTTATCGCATCATACCTTGGCTTCTTGAACTGTAGGTTGTTCAAGTCGTAATAAAAGACGCTGTTTTTTCCTTTTTCGTCTAGTCCTCTGCAGAGTGCTCCTTGATAAGCGATATGCTTTGCAGGTTCATCTGTAAAGGGATTTATCAAACTGATTTTTACTGGGTCAGTATTGCCCTTTTTGATATTGCTGGTTTTGCAGCATGGAATAAGATTGCCCCATTCTACCACCTTGTCTGGATACAGACTCTTGGGATAGAAATGGTCTATTTCCATGTAGGAGCTATTCTCGCCAAGCACAACTTCTGAATAGGCACACTTATGGTGTGTCATCTCCAGAAGGGCAGTTTTGATGTATGGTTGGTTCCATACCCGCTTGTTGTGATTGTCGAGAAATATTCTCGTCAAGTCCTCTTGAACTTCTTCAGATAGTTCTACGGGCTTGGTTGATAGTTTAATATGCCTCATGATAATTTCTTAATTCTCTAATTTGGGCATTTAGCATCTGTGCAATAGTTCCATTTGGATTCACTGCATTGATAAGCCTTTTGTATATAGCTTCTGCTCGCTCAACCTTGTCGTCTGATACTGCTTCATCAAATTCATCCATTTCTTTTTTCAGTTGTTCTGATGTGTAGCAGTTATCCACATCCATGATTTCTCCCAGGATTTCCTCCATTTGCCAACCTTCCCAATTGGTATTTTCTTTACGCTCTGCGATAATTCCATTGGTCTCTTTGTCACGTTTTAATACATAGAGGTTTATTCCTTCTATGGATTGTACGATGAGTGGGCTGTGGGTTGATACGATGAATTGGGTGTTTGGAAAGAATTCCGATAAATCATGCAACAGGGAACGCTGCCATTTTGGATGTAGATGGATATCTATTTCATCTATGATGACAACGGCTGCTTCTTTCAGAGGATTGTCGCTATGTGGATATCTGTCAAACATTCTTTTACTGAAATCGAATATCCATGCTAGCATACATTGGTATCCGTAGCCTAACTCTTCAAAGCGGTAACTTCCATCAGAGTATTCAAATTCTATATGGTTGTTGTAATCTTTATCCGTAACAAGCTTAAAACCATTAAGTTCTGGAAACAGCGTGGAACGCTTGAATATGTTTTCCAGCTGTTTTAATCTTTTGCTTGCTCCCACTTTATTTTGCGCTTTGGCTAATTCGAGTTGCAGCAACCAGTCTTCGAAGTTCAGTAAAGAAACATCGTCAGAGAATAGAGAGGCGAAGAATCCTTAAGCGTGGTGTTAAGTCCCGATTTGTCTGCAACACGAGATACTCCGTATGCATAAATCTTCAGCAGGTCTAACTCTTTTGTAGGATCAACCTGATTTGCATTCGAACTATAAGATAGACTTGTTGGACTTTCTATATTATAATGATGTACAGGGTCATAAGTGACTTTTCTTAGTAGATTATGAAATGAAGTTTTTTGTAATATTATCTTTTCCATATTCTGTGTAGATAAAGTTGCTTTCAACCCTATAATCATCATTTCCCTTATATCTTTCAATAACCTTAGGCTGGTACTTTTCTTCTTTGGATAAGTCCTTTGATATAATTTTGTCACCTAGGTAAAACAGCCATATCAATATACAGATTTTTGATGTCCGGCTGATTTGTATAATCTGCTTTTATCGGTTCCATGTTGGCTATGGCTTTAAGCAGGTTAGTCTTTCCTGTACCATTGTTGCCTAAGAGTACTGTCCATTGGTAAGCTTGGAATTTCCCATCGTCAGTATTATGTACAAATGAGAACACATTTTCTCCTTTGAAGCACTTGTAGTCCTTCAAGGCGATTTGTTTAATATAAACTTGTGTCTTTTTTTCCATTTTCTTTTATAGCTTAGTGCATAAATGTTTCTGCAAAGATACATATAAAATCTGAAAGTTACAAGAAAAAGGCAAAAAGTTTTGTTTATGTTTTACTGCAACTCTAATGAATGGTTATCAGTATGAATCCAATAATTAGTATATAAATAATTCTCTCTTTTCTTATTACCACTATTGCCACGCATTATATAATCATCTGATAATGAGGGTTATAAGGCGTGGTGATAAGCGGATTTTTATTACCACCTGTTACCAGTATTACCACGCCTTGCCAATCGTCTTTACGCTTTCTATAAAAGAAACTATTTCCTAACCACCAGATACTCAGTGCCAAACCTTGTTTTCTTACTTGTCAGTCCTTCTATGTTCTGAAGCTCCCTGCCGAATCTGTGCAAACTCGTTATCTGCAGAGATGAACCGATTTCCTGCTTCAGAATATTGAATATGGCAGTAGCGGTGAGATATTCTCCCTTTTCTACATCGTTGGTTGGCTCGAAAACCTCCAGAAAACATTGCTTGATGGGCGAAACCTGCTCAAACTGTCGGTTGCTCTGCATAATGACGGCTGTTTCCGCAGCATCGAAATAGGATTTCTCTCCCTGCTCCAGGGCTTGCATCGCCTGCGCATAAAGCTGCTCATAGTTCAGTCTGCCACTCACATCTATCGGACCTGTCAGCTCTACACCCAGGAATCGGCGGTTGCCGGATGGGTCGGCGAGGATATCCGTCATGTTGCTCGTGGCGATGAAGGAGGCGAGACGAGGAAATTCCTGTACATGACTTCCGTATGGAGGCTTGATCTTCACCGTGGGCAGTTGCAGCAGATTCTTCAGGAATCCCTGTTGAACCTGTGGCGAAATCTGATTGAATTCATCGAGATTGATGAGCAGAAATTGCGACATCGCCTGCAATACCTGTCGCTTTTCCGACAGGATCATGTTATCGGTGAAGCCCCACGATAACTCATTCGGAATCAGACGGCGACAGAAAGTACTCTTGTTGTAACCCTGCTTGGAGATGAGCAGCGGCATGGTACTGTTGCCATATTGCTTGCGATATACGCCACGCCACTGGTCCACCATTCCCAGGAACCAGGTGTAAAACCAGTCTTCCCAATGCGGATTCTTGGTCGGAACGGTACGAGCCAGGGCACGGATGCGGTCCTTGCCGTCCCATTTTCCCAGACAGTCATAGAGGTATGACTCTATCGGGCTGTAATTTTTGATGCGGTCCGACTCCAGGAAGTTTCTCACATCCTTGATGCTTACATGGATGTCGGCAATCTGCACATCTAGCGTCATGCTTTTCTGTACACGGGCATCTACCGGCTTGAAGTCTCCCACCCACGAATTGTTGGGGCGATATTCCGTAAATTTCATTACAGTATTGTAGCGGAACTGGTAACGGCTTTCCAGATAATTGATCATCTGCAGGATGTCTGTTCTGCCTTTTCCTGCGGCAGCACTCTTCGATTTCTTATCTTTGGGTGAGTGGCATAGGCGCTTCCCACCACCTGGCGGAGCTGCTCTTCGGCTACTTCGTACCAGTTGTTTCTGCGGATGTGGATGAATGCCTCCTCTTCGGTGAGTCCCATGTGGCAGAGTTTGGCTGCGATGGCAGAGAGGCGGGCAAGCAGTTGGTCATTTTCGTTTGTCCAATTCATCTTTGCCTCCGTCATTTCTTCCGCAGCCTCCTTTGCCGCCTTGCGATAGAGAAATTCGTAGTCATTGTATGCTTTCAGGTCATCTACGGCTTTTGGAACAGCTGCCTTGGTCGGACTGTTTCTGGAGATGCGCATCGCCACCGCCTTGCTGTTATAATAAGGTGATGGATCGAGGGTGAGCATGAAATTGGATTTTATGGTAGGCTTCTCTTCCTTGAGTTCTGCCTGTATCTGGGAAAGATAGAGTGACTTGACCTGCTCGTAGGCACACTGATAGAGCAGTTCTGCATCAGCCTCCTTTTCAGGAATCTTTCCTTCTTCATCGCAGATGCAGACGAGCACGATGAGGCTTCTGCCGTCGGCTCCGGTGATGGCAGCGAAAGTCATCGGCAACAGACTGGCTGCTTTTTCTGGCTGCCTCCATCTCCTGGTCTGTCATCAGATGGATGAAGTGGAGCATCAGCAGTCCGTTCGATTTCTTGAATACAAGGTTGTCGCTTTCATCCTTTCCGAACTCTGCGGCAGGATAAACATGTTGCCATTCCTTGATGCCTTTATAAAACTGATAATCGCCTTCCATCAGGGGCACGCTCATCCTGAAATTGGCGACACTCTGTTTCGAATCGTCTTTGGCGATACGTTCCAGAAAACTGTCAATGGTTTTCGTACTTGCCATCAACTTGTTCTGTTTATTGGTTCTTGTGATAGTAAACTTCATTCTTTCTTGTGTATGGTATATTGCTTCAAGTATTTGCCCAGACTTGCCCGGAGCCTTGGGCAAAAGTGCCCGGCTATTCCGGGCAAAAGTACTCATAGTCTCGGGCACTCATACTCATGTACTCGGGCATTCATACTCATGTACACGGGTACGGATGCTCATGTTCATGGGTATGAGTGCTCATGTTCATGGGTACATTTCATTCATGATAGCCGGCAGCTAATAGTTAACCTCTTCTGTATATCGGTCGAATCTCATATTGGTGTATCCATGTCCCTTGCACCATTGCAGGATGTACTGTTGCTGTACGGGAACGAGACCAACTTGTCCTAATTTATAGCGATAGTAGGAGGTGCTGCTTCCGAAGTAGGAAGTCATGTGCAATCTGAAGCTTCCTTCGTCCTTGCGTTTCAGCTCATCCAGAAGGTGCTCGAATCCGTATGCCATTTTCATCATACGGAGTTGCAGGAAGTGTTCGCACTTGTTGTCGTGATAAGCGTCGGGATAGATGGCGTAGCCAGAGGTCTGTTCCGGTCTCTTGTAGGTCACGGAAAGATAGTGTGCGCATTCCTGGGCTAGTGGACATTGCTGGTTGAAGCAGTAGGTCCATGAGTTGTAAGCGTCTCCTTTTGAGAAGTAAATTCTTACTAAATCTGCTTGAGTCATTGGATTTTGTGTTTATAAGATTGATAAATAGTGGTTTCACAGGAGTCGTAAGCTTCTAGGTGGAATCGGCAAGAATTGTTCTTGTTGGTTGCAAAGATATAAAAAATGAATCGAAATGCAAGCTTTTTTCCTGTTTTCTTCGAAAAGTCTGTGTTTTTCTTTCAACAATCCCGCTTTTTTTCGCCGTAGCGTGGCATTAGGTGGCATTAAGTGGCAATAGATAATACCCTTATTGCCACACTTAAATAGTTGGATATCAGATAGCTATCTTGTAGTGTGGCAATAGTGGTATTATATTAATGAAAAACTTTTCTTGATAACGAAAATATTTAAATCCTAGAAATAATTCGGCTTAAAATACTCAAATCCGAGAAATAATTTGCAATCAGACGGAAATGATAGGTGGTACAGTATGCCCGTTTCTGGTTGCCACTTTTATTTTACGATTTAAGTATGGCTCGAAAATATCTTAAAAGAAGAAATCATTTCCCTTAAGGAAAAAAACTATTTTCCCTTAAGAAAAAAATAAAAAACCTTAAGGAAAAAATTCTCAATCTCTTTTTTTCCCCATTTTCCGGGTGTTTCTGCCTGATTTCCTTTCTTGGGAATATTATTTACAAAATGTTGGACGGAGAAGGGCGATAGGCTAATACAAGAGCTTGCGAAAGAAAGGAATAATCTACTTTCGGAATCCTAAAAGCGTAAGTTTTTCTCATTTTGTTTGCTTAGATGAAATATTTTCAGTACCTTTGCCCTATTGCAAAAAAGTCGGCTTGCTAAGCTAGGAGGTGATCAACAGCGGACTGCTGAAGAAATATCTCAATGCAGATTGGTAATTTAAAGAGCAGGAAAAATGAATTGTACAGAACAGATAACAATAGATAAACTCCGCCACATGAAAGAAAGTGAGGATCATGTGGAGTTTAAGAGTGCTCGCCATAATTATCCCTATAATGGTGGTAAGCATACAGATCCTCGTGACCGTCGCCACTGTGTACTAGGCTATATTGTAGCTTTGGCGAATGAGAGAGGTGGACTGATGGTACTGGGTATGCAAGACAAAATGCCTCATGATGTCTGCGGTTCCGACTTTGCTCAGGGCAATGTCGGACAGTTGGAAGATGCTATCTATGAGACGCTCCGAATACGAGTAAAGGCAGAAGAACTGTATGAGGATGAGAAGCGTGTGCTGGTTATAGAGGTGCCCTCCCGTCCTATTGGAAGATTGCTGAAATATGAGGGTGTGGCTTTGATGCGAGTAGGCGAAAGTCTCAGAGAAATGTCGGATACCGAAATGCTTGCTATCCTGTCGGAGCAGGAGCCAGATTATTCTGCCAGAGTATGTGAAGGCTTGTTGATGGAAGATCTTGATGAAAATGCTGTTATGAAAATGGTAAGCATGTATGCCGATAAGCAGAAAAACAAGACTTTTATCAATATGCCTAAAGAACAGGTCTTGATAGATTTGGGGTTGATGGCAGAGTCTAAGTTGAATTATGCAGCATTGGTATTGTTGGGTAAGTCGGCTGCCATCCATAAGTATTTGCCGCAAAATGAAATTATCATAGAGTATCGGCTAAATGAAACATCTATCCAATATACAGCCAGGAAGGAGTTTCAGGAGCCATTAGTCATAGCTATTGATAAAGTGTGGGACTATATTAATCAGCCAGCCAGTAACCCTTTGCTTCATGTTAATGATGGTCCACGAATACTGGATATTCCTGCCTATAATGAAGATTCTATTCGTGAAGCTGTATTGAATGCGTGTGCTCATCGCTCGATGCAGATACAGAGCAGTGTAGTTATCAAGCAAAGTCCCAAAAAGTATCAGCATTATCAATGCCGGTGGTTTTCCTATAGGTGTCGATTTATATAATCTGCTTACTACAGTCAGTGTTCCAAGAGCGAAACGATTATGTGAAGTTTTGGAAAAAATAGGCTTGATAGAGCGTTCTGGGCAAGGGGTTGATAAAATCTATTATAATAATTTGGCAGAGGGAAAAGACTTGCCGGATTATTCTGAGTCTGATGCCTATCAGGTGGTGTTGAAGATGAAGGCTGAAGTGGTTGATCCAGCATTTTATCTGTTCATCAAGAAAGAATCGGAAAATAGAGATGAAAATCACCAATTGAGTGTATTTCATCTTTTTGGCTCTCCATCATATCAATCATGGACATGTAGAAAATGTGAATGAAGAGATGTTGGAGCAGCTGCAAGATGAAGGGCTTATCATTCAGGAAGGAGAGGAATATCGACTGAACGATGTTTATATAGCTATGAAACTTCGTGCAAGAAAGAAGATAAATGAGAAGATAAATGAGAAGATAAATGAGAAGATAAATGAGAAGATAAAATTGACTGATAGGCAGAAAATGGTGATTGATTACATCCTGAATAATCAGCTTGTAAATGCACTTGACATAGTCAGCGGATTAAATATTCCCAAGGGTTCGGTCTATCGTATTGTAGGTACTTTGTCTTCTAAGGAGTTGGGGTTGATAGAACATGTAGGTTCCAATAAAACGGGTGGTTATCAGCTAACTTCCAGGGGTAAGCGTTTTTTAACGGAAAATGGATATCATTGAGAGTAAAATATAAATATTTAGATTATGCAATACAAGAATATTATATTTGATTTAGGTAATGTCTTGGTGAAGCTCAATCCGGAAGGATGCATTGGGGCTTTCAAGGCGATAGAAATGGGGGAGTTGGTTGAGCAGAATCCTCAGAGTGAGGGGATGAAGCTGATGAGCAAGCTGGGTGTGGGAATGATTACCACCGAAGAGTTCTGCGATGCGGCTCGTAAGTTGACAGGGACTGATGTGACGAATGAAGAGATCATTGATGCAGCCAACAAGATGCTGGTGGTGATTCCTGATGAGAAGAAGGAGCGACTCCTGCAGTTGAAGAAGGCTGGCTATCGCCTCTTCCTTCTGAGCAATACCATTGATATACATTGGGATTATTGCGTGGAGCATCTCTTCCCTTATCAGAACTATGGGGTAGAGGATTATTTCGAGCAGTGCTTCCTCTCTCAGAGAATGCATCTGGCGAAGCCTAATGCTCGCATCTATGAGGAGGTAATCAAACAGGCGAATATCAATCCCGACGAAACTCTCTTCATCGATGATCTGAAGGAAAACTGTGAGGCTGCCGAGAAACTGGGCATCCACACCTTCCAGAACGTGAAGTTCGATGATTGGCTTGCACTTACCTTTGTACGCTAATAAATAACTAACATACAATATCAAAATGAATTTTTATAAGACATTAGGACTGAAAACAGTCGTATTGACGTGGCTGATGCCTTGCGAGGATTGGCTGTAGCAGGTATTATTCTCTATCATTCCGTGGAGCATTTCAATATGTACGATGGAAGCATAGCGCATGCTTATACGCTGGGGTGTGATGATTGGATGGCAGATGTGCTAGCATTGTTGCTGTCGGGAAAGATGTATGGCATCTTTGCCCTGCTCTTCGGATTGAGTTTCTTCATCATGAACGACAACCAGCAGCAGCGGGGCAATTGCTTTTCGGGTAGATTCGCCTGGCGAATGTTCCTCCTGGCAATGCTCGGTATCGTGAATACCGCCTTCTTTGATGGAGACATCCTCTTCTCCTATGCCATCTATGGACTGGTTCTCATCCCATTGAGTTATCTTCCTACCAAATGGCTCTGGTGGGTGGTTGCCTTCCTCTTTATCCAACCTATAGAAATCTATTCCCTCATTTCTGGATGGCAGGTAGATGCGTCGTCGTTGAGAGAGGTGTATGGAAACATGTATAATGGTCACCAGCACGGCACCTTCCTGGAGAATGCCTACGGTAATCTGCGATACGGACAGGTGGCTACCTATTACTGGTGTATGATGAAGGGAAGACATACGCAGACCATCTGTCTTTTCATACTCGGAATGCTGGTGGGCAGAAAACGTTGGTTCTACAATGAGAACAACAACCTGGCTTTGTGGAAGAAGGTGCTGGTGGTTTCCATCCTGGTATTGATCGTGGGCGGCATCGCTGATGTGCGCCACATGGAGACATGGAATAATTGGCTTTTATCCTATTTACAACTTCTTCATCCTCTCGTTTGTAGTATCAGGATTCGTATTGTTGTGGTACGGAAAGGAATGGTTCAGAAAGGGATTGTCGTTCCTGCGCCAGTTTGGTAAGATGAGTCTGACTAACTATTTCCTCCAGTCTATCATCGGTTGCGGACTGTTTGCTTATTACGGCTTCAATCTCCAGACGAAGCTTGGCATCACCTATGCCTTCTTTGTCGGCATCGCCATGGTGGTTGTACAATGTCTCTTCTCCAACCTCTGGCTCAAGTATCACTCCCATGGTCCTTTCGAGGGAATATGGAAGAAGCTGACCTGGATTAAGTTCTAAATTTTCAAGATCTTTTTAAAACTAGGGTGCGCCATAAGTTCATGGCGCACCCTAATTATATCCGCTTTTCTCCTTTATTTGATAAAATATTAAGTATCAATCTTCTTTTGTTTCAGAAATAATCATTATCTTTGCAACCAGCAAGTCATTCATGTCTTCTAGTAAAATGAAGTAGGATGATAAACTGGCGCTTCGCTTTTAATAATATGAGCTTATGAAAGGTAGAAAATATCCTCTCGGAATACAGACTTTCGAGAATATTGTTAAGGGAAACTATGTGTATGTGGACAAGACAGCTCTTGCCTACCAGATGGTTCATGAGAATAAGTATTGCTTTCTGAATCGTCCAAGACGATTTGGAAAATCTCTGCTTGTTACTATGCTTCAGTACTTATTTCGAAGGAAAACGGGAACTCTTCGAAGGATTAGCGATGGAGCACTTGGAGCATGAATGGTTTAGCTATCCTGTTATCCATTTGGATATCAGTAAGGGTAAGTTTTACGATATGGCTTCCTTACATGCCACTCTCGACAGTCTTCTTGCTGATTACGAAGCAAAAATATTCTCTCCATGTGGAATATGAGAAAGCATATAATGTGAGATTGCAGAATATTATTAAGGCTGCTTATGCTCAAACAGGCAGGGAGGCTGTAGTACTTATTGATGAATATGATGCTCCTATGCACGATTCGATGAAGAATTCGGATTTGCAGGAACAGATTCGTAATGCAATGCGAAATCTGTTTAGTCCATTAAAGGGTGAAGAGAGGCATTTGCGCTTTGTCTTTCTTACGGGTATTTCTAAATTTAGCCAGTTGAGCATCTTTAGTGAGCTTAATAACATTACGAATATCAGTATGTTAGATAAATATAGTGATATTTGTGGAATCAGCAGGAAGGAACTGGTGGCAATTTTGAGGCTGACATCCGTGAACTGGCAACAGAAAATGAAATGACATATGATGAGGCTTTGTCTGAGCTTCAGCATCATTATGATGGTTATCATTTCAGTGGGCGTGGTGAGGATGTGTATAATCCTTATAGCCTATTTAATACATTGGCTAGTAATGAATTTGATGATTATTGGTTCTCTACGGGTACTCCTACTTTCCTTATAGAGCTTTTTGCAGGAGAAACATTTGGATATGTTGGAACTTGATGATATAACGGCAACGGCAGATCGTTTTGATACACCTACAGAGAAGATTATCGACCCCGTGCCTGTGCTTTATCAGAGTGGTTATCTCACGATAAAAGCGTATAATCACCGCGGTAAAATCTTCAAGCTCGGCTTTCCTAATACTGAGGTGAAAAAGGGTTTTTCAAATAGTCTGTTCCGTTATTATGCGCCGGATAATTTGGGTGAAAAGGATGCTTTGTATGCGGCTTACTATAAATGTTTGGTTGAGCATGATGATATGGAGGCATTTATTCCTCATCTGCAGACTTTCTATAAGAAGTTTCCATATACATTGGTCAATAACAATGAGCGTCATTACCAGGCTGTGTTCTATACCTGTTTGTTGATGTTGGGAGCTGATGTCCGTGCCGAAGTTCCTACGGCAGATGGTCGTATAGATATGTTGCTTTTCACGAAGAAGAGCATCTATGTGTTTGAGTTGAAATATGGGCAGAGTGCTGATGTTGCCATGCTGCAAATCAACCAGAAAGATTATGCTGCTGCTGTGTTGCTGAGGATGGCAGAAAAGTATATAAGGTAGGAATCAATTTTTCTGCTGACAGGAGGAGTATAGAATCTTGGAAGGTTATTCCATACTAAAATTCTTGTTGCTACATAATATTTTTTGAAAAAAGGTGTGTCATAACCCATGACACACCTTTTTTTATCTTTTATTGATCCTTTCTGAATATCTTATCCACGATAACGGCGATAGCGCCATCGCCTGTTACATTGCAGGCGGTTCCGAAACTGTCCATCGCAATATAAAGGGCTATCATAAGCGCCTGCATATCGGCATTGAAACCCAAAACTGAAGTTAGCGGACCGAGCGCTGCCATCACGGCTCCTCCTGGTACTCCAGGAGCAGCTACCATACAGATGGCGAGTACGAAGATGAAGTTGAGGAAGAGAGGCAGATTGCAAGACAGACCATTGATGAGACAGATGGTAAGCGCACAGCAGGTAATCTTCATCATAGAACCCGAAAGGTGGATGGTGGCACAGAGCGGAATGGTGAATCCGGCAATGAAGGAGAATACGAGGGCACTCATCACATCTACCATGGCAGGTATCTTGATTTCGAAGAACGGTTTGAGTTCTTCCGCTTTATCTACTGCCACATGAGCCGAGTTGGCAATCATGTGAGGGAAGAGAGCCGAGCCTGTGCCATAGGCTAGCAGACCCGCCAGGATGGTGTCGGCAAAGGCGATACCTACGGTAGCCAGGAGAAGTTTTCCGGCTCCATGACCGATGTCGGCAATGGCTGGTGTTACGAGACCAATGATGATGAGCGGTATCATAAAGCCAAGAAACTGGCTGAAGATTCCGTTGAATGTGAGGAACGCTCTGACGGCTGCTTCATTGAATAAATTGCCGAAGATTACGCCCAGCAGAATGGCAAGGATGATTCTTGCCAAAAGTGGCATTTTGATTATTTTCATGTCGTTTGTTTTGCTTTTTGCTTGCAAAGGTACGATATTTCTGACGAATCTTCAAGTTTTTTGATTATAGATTACACATTTCCTGACGAATAAGCTAGAAAAATTATCTTTTATATAATATAATAAGGTGTAGCTCATCCCTGAAGTCATCTGTTTATCAACCTTGAAACAGATTAGTAATGATTAAGTATTGGAAATGTACAGCCATTGAATCCTGTCCGTAATCTAATACCCGTAATTTTGCAACCGAAAATAAGATTATGTTCAATGGATATGAAAAAAAGCAAAATTAATGTTGTTGATGCTGCTGTGCTCAGTGATGGCAGCATTCGCAGGAAATGAAAATGAGAAAGAGATGGATACTGATAAGACTAACAGTACCGTTCCTGCATGGGAGTTTATCTATAGCGTTGCTCAGCCAACCGAGCAGCAGCTTGATCAGATTTCAGGGAATGTAGAGTTTAGCAAACAGACTTCCTTTCTTTTGATCAGCTTAAAGAACTCTGTGTGAAGCGCATCCCGGTGGTTCCTGGAGACCCGACCACGCGTATTGTCATCAAGAAAGGTGACTTGTTTAATGCAGCAAAAAAGAGTATCAAAGGGACTCGAAGAGGATGTAAAGGATCATAAAATTTCAGAAGCAGAGGCAACCGGCAAGATGAATCAGGTGTTGAATGTAGCCATTTCTGCTTTTTATTCAGAGGATAGCAAATCATTTGAAAAGGCTTTGAGAAACAGTAAGAAAGACTATAAGCAGCTTTGTGCCTTATTTTCTAAGGTGGCGCTGAAATAATAAATTTAGAATAATATTAGGATAACAACGTTAGTATAAGGTTTATGAAAAAAGTAATGACGCTTGCCTGTTTTCTGTGCTTAAACGCTTCTCTGTTTGCACAGTCGATGAAGGTGACAGGTAAGGTTTCTGACAATATGGGTCCAGTAGCAGGTGCTACTGTTAAAGTGAAGGGCTCTAATGCCGCTACTGTTACTGATGTGGATGGTAACTATGTAATCAATGCTGACAAGAATGCGGTGCTGGAGTTTACTTATTTGGGCGATAAAACTAAGACCGTGAAGGTGACAACCGCCAGTTTGGATGTTGTCTTGGATGCAGATGTTCAGGATATAGATGAAGTTGTAGTAACAGCGATAGGTATCAAGCAGGAAAAGAAGAAGCTGGGTTATACCACTCAGCAGGTTACTGGCAAGGATTTGGCGGCTCAGGGCAATATGAACGTAGGTTCATCTTTGCAGGGTCAGGTGGCTGGTTTGACAGTCTCTGTTCCTTCCAGTATGTTCGAGTCTCCAAGTTTCTCGCTCCGTGGTCATGCTCCGTTAATTGTGTTGGATGGTGTGCCTATCGAATCTGATATGTTTGATCTCTCCAGTGAGAATATTGCTAGTGTAAACGTTTTGAAGGGTACATCTGCATCTGCCTTGTATGGTGCGAGAGGTAAGAATGGTGCCATCATGATTACTACCAAACAGGCAGAAAAAGAGGGTATTGAGATTAATTTCTCTACCAAGGATATGATGACTGCCGGTTTCGTTGCTTATCCTGAGACCCAGCACCAGTATGGTAGCGGTTCTAACGGACAGTATGCTTTCTGGGACGGTGAAGGTGGCGGAAAGTCGGACGATGATATGGAATGGGGACCTAAGCTGGATGTTGGCAATATGGCTCCTCAGTGGAACAGTCCGATCCGTGATAAGGTAACTGGCGAGGAAACTCCTTGGTGGGGTAGCGTGAAAGGCACAAAGTACGATGATCCTGGTAGATATGAGCGTGTGGCTATGCCTTTGACCTCTCATGATAATCTGAAGGAATTTCTGGAGACTGGTATCATCACCAATAATACCTTGTCCTTGTCTTATCAGGGCAAGAAGGCCAAGGTCTATGTCCTGGGTCAGTATGCTTACCAGAAGGGTCAGGCTCCAACCACATCCCTGCATACAGGTGGATTGAATTTCAATTCTACATTCAATCTCTCTGATCAGTTAACCTTGGATGCTATGTTGAATTACAATATGGTGGTTTCTCCTAATTATCCGGATTATGGTTATCATCCATCCAACTTCATGTATTCCATTGTGGAATGGATGGGAGATGATATTGATATCCGTGAACTGAAGAAGCACCAGTGGGTACCTGGTATGGAGGGGATACAAGCAGGCAAACTATAATTATGCCTGGTATAACAATCCTTATTTCGCCATTTCTCAGTCAAGACACTCGGAGCGTCGCAATGTCACCACAGGTCAGTTGCGCTTGAATTATCAGATTCTGCCTGAGTTGAGTGTGATGGGACGGGTTTCCCTGCGCTCTAAGCGAAATCTGACCGAGAACAAGATTCCGAAGTCTTATTTGAATTATGGTGATTCCCGCGAGGGTGCCTACAAGGTATGGAATGTGAGTCAGGATAATGTTGATGCAGACGTGCTGGCTACCTATACCAAGAGTTTCCTGGAGGATATCAACCTGACCGTCAATGCCGGTGGTTCTGTATTCTATCGCCGTTATCGTAACGATTATGCTTCTACCGATGGCTTGAATGTCCCGGGAATCTATTCCTTGAAGAATTCTACAGGTTCTATTCTTACCTATAGTTCAGATAATCCTCTTTGGGGAACTCGAAGCGAGAAGGAAATCAAGAGTGTGTATGGCTCTATCAACCTGGATCTTTCCAAGTATGCTTATCTCACCTTGACAGGTCGTAACGACTGGTCTTCTACCATCGCATCGGGCAATAACTCTTATTTTTACCCATCTGTGGCATTGAGTTCTGTTGTTTCCGACTATATCAAGATGCCTCAGTTTGTAGATTATTTCAAGATTTTGGGTTCTTGGGCTACTGTTTCCAGCGATTTGGATCCTTATCAGATTCTGCAGGTTTATAACAAGGAGTCCTCATGGGGTAGCAATACCGTGGTGAGTTATCCTTCAGCTTTGGTAAATGCAAACATCAAGCCTCAGAAGACCACTCAGTTTGAAATAGGTTTCTCTACCTCTTTCATGAAGCGTCTTTCTCTGGACTTCAGTTACTATCGCTCTTTGGATACCAACCAGATTTTGATATGCAGATTTCCCAGGCTTCCGGTTTCGATTCCCGCAAGATCAATGGTAATACTTATACCACAGATGGCCTGGAGGTTATCTTGGGTGTAAAGGCTATTCAGGCAAAGAATTTCAAATGGGATTTCAATTTGAACGCTAGTCATAGTGTCCGTAAGTTGACCGAGATTTATGGTGGTGACGAGTACTTTGGTAATTTGAAGAAGAACGACCGTGCTGATGCTTACTATGCTAGCGTATGGCAGCGTGATCCGGAAGGCCGTGTAATCGTTGATGCAAATGGTCAGCCTTTGAAGGATCCGTACGATCGCAAGGTGGGGCATTATGAGCCGAATGTTAGATTGGGTATGCAGAATACCTTCCGTTTCAATGACTTTACTCTTGGCGTAGAATTGAATGCGGCCATTGGCGGTTTGATGTATTCCAACCTGAGTCCGAAGATGTGGTGGGGTGGCAAGCATCCTAACTCTACCCGCTATCGTGATGAGGAGTATGCCACAGGCAAGCCGGTCTTCGTGCCAAATGCCGTAAGAGTGGTGAGTGGTGAGGTTTCTTATGATGTTCATGGAAACGTGGTTGCTGATACCCGTAAGTTTGAGAAGTTTACCAATGCTGTCGATTGGCAGTCATGGTGCCAGAACTATCCATACCGTGCCGTCGTGACCGACAAGATGGATAAGTTCTTTGCCAATACATTCAGCCGTACTTATCTGAAGGTGCGCCAGGTGAGTCTCACCTACGATTTCCATCGTATGTTGCCTCAGGCTTCCATCATCAAGGGATTGACAGCCACCGTTTTCTGCAACAACCCATTCCTTTGGGCTAAGGTGCCATACGTAGATCCTGATGTAAGCGGTGATACAAGTGGCGATACCGGTGCGGCTGATCCAACAGCCAGATATGTAGGTTTCGGACTTAATGTAAAATTCTAAAAAAGGTAAAGAAAAAATGAAAGCAAAATTATTCTTGTCTTTGGCTCTGGTGGGCGCTTTGTGCTGTTCATGCAGTAGCTTTGACGATATCAATGATAATCCAAATGACCCAACGGTGGTTTCTCCAAAGCTCATTCTTCCGAATGTCTGCGAGAGTGCTTTCTCTCGCGGCACCGGAGGTATGTATGCTGATAAGATGGTAGTACAGACCGATGGTCATAATGCGGAGCAGTTTTATGAGTGGAACCGTGGCAGCTTCAGTACTTACAACAATGAGCTTCTTCAGGTAACCAAGTTAAAGGAGGAAGCGGATAGAACCGGTGAGACCGTTTATCTGGGTCTTTATCACTTCTTCCGTGCCTATTACTTCTATAATCTCACCTTGCAATTTGGTGATGTACCTTATTCTGAGGCTTTGAAGGGAGAAAGCGATGGACAGTTTGCTCCTAAATATGATTCTCAGGAGACTGTTTTTGCTGGTGTCCTGGATGAATTGGCAACTGCCAGCGATGAGCTTTCGCAGGCTGCCAGCAAGCAGGAAAGCATCAGTGGTGACATTATCTATGGCAGTGATGCTGCCAAGTGGCAGAAGTTGGTCAATTCTTTCCGCCTGAAGGTTTTGCTGACACTTTCCCATAAGGAGAAGGTGGGCAATCACGACATCAAGGAGGAGTTCAAGCAGATTGCTCAGTTGCCTCTGATGGCTTCAAATGCAGATAATGGACAGTTGGTTTACATCGACCAGGAGGGCAACCGTTATCCACAGTTCAATGCACAGTGGTCAGGATTCTATATGGACAAAACCTTTATAGATCGTATGGCTCTCCGCAAGGACCCTCGATTGTTCCTTTATGCACTCCCTACCAATGAAGCAGCTTCTGCCGGCAAGGTTGTAACCGATTTCACGGCTTATGCAGGTGGTGATCCTACCGTTCCATACGGCGAGAACAAGAACCTGGTGGGTGCCGGTAAGATTTCTCAGATCAATTCCCGTTATCGTACCAATCCTACCGGTGAGCCAACGATGTTGATGGGGTATGCTGAGTTGCAGCAGATTCTGGCTGAGGCTGTTGTGAGAGGTTGATTCAGGGTGATGCCAAGCAGTATTATGAAAATGGAGTAAGAGCTTTTTTGCCTGGTATCATACTTATTCGGGTGACTATGCGAAGTATGTTACTGATGATGCAGCAACCACATATCTCCAGGGCGATGAAGTGAAGTGGGATGACCAGTTGCCTCAGGAACAGAAGATAGAGCGTATCATCTTCCAGAAATACTGTGTCGGTTTCTTCCAGGGAGGCTGGGATCCGTTCTTTGAGCATTTGCGTACAGGTTATCCTGAGTTTGCTCATCTGGCAGATAATCCGATTCCTTATCGCTGGATGTATCCGGAAACAGAGAACAAGTATAATACTCAGAATGTTGAGGATGCCATCAAGAGTCAGTTTGGCGAGAATAATGATAAGATTACTGCTATTCCTTGGTGGTTGAAGTAAGAAGACTTTTTAAAGCAAAGTAGATTATGAAAAAGATTTTATGTGCAGTGATGACTGCTTTATTGATGTTGCCTGCCGTAGGAAAGGCAGAGCGAAAAGTTGTGTTGGTGACGGTGGATGGCTATCGTTGGCAGGAATTGTTTGGTGGTGCCGACAGTGTACTTATCAATGAAAAGAAGTTTGGCAATGTCAAGATGATGAAGGATAGTTACTGGAAGGGGGCTACTTCTGAGCAGCGCCGGCAGGAACTGATGCCTTTCACCTGAGTTTTATAGCTAAGAATGGAACCATTCTCGGCAATCGCAACCTGGGTTGTACGATGGATGTAACCAACAAGATGTGGTTCTCTTATCCTGGGTATAATGAGGATTTATGCGGTCATGCTGACGATCAGAACATCCATAGCAATGATGCTATTCCGAACCCTAATGTCACGGTATTTGAGACTGCCAACAAGACTCCTCAGTATCAGAACCAGGTGTTGTGCTTCGGCAGTTGGGCTCGTTTCATCGAAATCTTCAATGAGCAGAGAAGTGGGCTGGAGGTGAATGCCAACTATCGCCATGCGATGTCGAAGAATCCAACCGAGCGGGAGAAATTCCTGGATAAGATGCAGGAGCTTTGTCCGAAATACTGGGAACAGGAGCGTTTCGACTTCCTGACCCATGAGTATGCTATGGAAGCCATGCGTACCCGTCATCCTAAGTTGGTATTCATAGGCTACGGTGATACTGATGAGTGGGCGCATGCCGGCAATTACCGCCTTTATCTGGATGCTGCCCATAATACGGATGCTTTCCTGAAAGATCTCTGGGAACTTATCCAGAGTGATCCATTCTATAAAGACCAGACCACGGTGATTGTAACCTGTGATCATGGACGTGGCGACAAGGATATCAATGCCTGGCGCGACCATGGACCTTATACTGAGCATTCTCACCAGACATGGTTGATGGCTTTTGGAAAGGGTATTCCGGCTAAGGGTGTGTTGACATCAGGTACCTATTATAATAATCAGATTGCACCTACCATTGCCGATCTGTTGGGAATCAAATTCTCCCCAAATTATGAAGGAGTAGGAAAAACCTATCAAGTTTTAGAATATAGTTTCAGCTGGCGGCTCTGCATTTTGCGTGGAGCCGTTTTTTATCTCCTCTTTTTTGTATTCCTTTCTATCTCCTCTTCAGAACGAATGGAGTGAAAGGGGAGAATATGAAAAATGCCCTCCTGTCTTTTCGGCAGAAGGGCACAAACTAATTATTCTCGTACAATTAGTTTTGTCAAATGAATAGTTGATATTGGTTAGAGTATGAATGTCTATTTTTATATCAACTTGAGTATTCGGCGGAAGGTTTAGAGAGGAACGTACTCCACAAATGCCTCCATAGCCTCGTAGCAAGCCAGACCTAACTCATCATAGAGCTGAGCGGTGCCACGGTTGCGGTCTTCTGCACGCTGCCAGAAGAGGCGCTCGTCGTTACCCAGGAATGGAGCACTCTCCATCTGTGACTGGTGCTTGAGGATAGAGTTACGCTTTGCTCTCAACTCCTCAGGGCTCAATGGAACACACATCTCGATGTTCTCAATCTCCCATTCTGCCCAAGCGCCACGGTACATCCAGATGCGGCAGTCCTTCAACCACTCTGCGCCAGCCTTCTTCTCCTCGTCGATGGCAGCGAGAACAGCGTCGGTACACTTCTTGTGAGTTCCGTGTGGGTCAGCCAAGTCACCAGCCACATAAATCTGATGAGGCTTCACCTCCTGCAACAATGCTCTAACAATATCAACATCCTTCTCTGTCATAGGCAACTTCTCAATCTTACCGCTCTCATAGAATGGCAAGTCAAGGAAGTGAACGCGGTTCAGAGGAATCTCGTTGAAAGTACAAGCAGTACGAGCCTCGCCACGACGAATCAGACCCTTGATGGTCAGAATGTCACGGGTATCGAAGTCGCTCTCCTTCTTGTGTGCGAAGAACTCCTTGATTTCCTGGTATTTCTTCGAGATCACGCTATCCTTAGAGTCTGCGAAGATCTGGTTGAAACCATTGATGAAGTGCATGAATCTTGTAACCTCCTCGTCGCCTACAGCGATGTTACCGGATGTCTCGTAAGCAACATGTACCTCGTGCTTCTGCTGTACCAATCGGCGGATGGTACCACCCATAGAGATTACGTCATCGTCTGGGTGTGGAGAGAATACGATCACTCTCTTAGGGAATGGTTTCGCACGCTCTGGACGATAAGTGTCGTCAGCATTTGGCTTACCGCCTGGCCAACCTGTGATAGTATGCTGCAAGTCGTTGAATATCTTGATATTTGCATTGTATGCTGAGCCGTAGAGAGCCAAGAGTTCGCTCAAACCATTCTCGTTGTAGTCCTTATTGGTCAGCTTCAGAATAGGCTTGTGCAACTTTCTGGCAGAGCCATACCAATGCACTGCGTACCAACTTATCTGTCCACTCGCAGTTTGTTACAAGCCAAGGATGCTTGATACGTGTCAGATTAGAAGCAGCGCTCAGGTCGAGAATCACGTTTGCATTAGGATGAGTCTGGAGGAAGCTGGCTGGCAATGTGTCAGTGATGTTTCCTTCTACTACCTTCTGCATGATGTCAGCCTTCTCGTCGCCCCATGCTGTGAGGTAAACACTCTTGGCAGAGAGCAGGGTAGCGATACCCATGGTGAGAGAGCAAGGAGGAACCTGCTCGTTGGTGCCGAAGCTGTTCTCCATTTCCTCGCGGGAAGTATTGCCGATGAGGATCAGACGGGTAATAGACTGGATGCCAGAGCCTGGCCTGTTGGCAGCGATATTACCCATTCTTCCGATACCGAGGAGAGCGATGTCGAGACCGCCGAAGGTCTTGATGCGCTTCTCATAGAGGTGACAGGTATCCTGCACTGCGTCCTGTGCCACGCTGCCATCCAATGTGAAGATGTTCTGTGGATCGATGTCAACATGGTCGAGGAAACGCTCCTTCAACTGGTTGATGCTCTTCAGAGAACTTTCCTTCTGTACTGGATAGTACTCGTAAGCATTGAATACTACCACGTTTCTGAAACTGAGCTGCTTAGCCTCGCATCTTTTCTGCAATTCCTTGTAGATAGGTGTGAGCGACAAGCCTGTGCCCAATGCCATCACGTAATATCTGCCCTCGTGCTGAGCTGCCTTGATTTCCTTCTCTACTTGGTCAGCTACATGAGCTGCACCTCCATGGAAGAGGCGAAGATGTCGGTGTGAATTTTCTCCATTCTGGAGATCTCTGAGTACTCTACTGTAGTCTTTGGTTTGTAGTATGCCAATGGTACCTTATTGAGTACAATTTCTGAACTAAGATTTAGTCTCATAGTTTCTTGTCTTTATAGTTATTACTTTGTTTTTTTACAAGTTGTCTTTTTCTATGTCCTTGAAGTACTTGTATGTGCTGACCTTCAACTTCGTCTGTAGCGCTCTCATCGCAAACGATGATACCGTGCTTGTGAGTCTGCAAAGCACTGATAGTCCAAGCCTGTGTAACAGGACCCTCGATAGCAGCCTGGAGAGCACGAGCCTTGCTGTGACCGTTGCAGAGAATCATTACTTCTCTAGCTGCCATAACGGTACCAACACCTACTGTGAGGGCTGTAGCTGGCACTGCGTTCATATCGCCACCGAAGAAACGAGAGTTAGCGATGCGGGTATCAGTAGTCAGAGTCTTCACACGAGTGCGAGAGTTGAGAGAAGAGAATGGCTCATTGAAAGCAATGTGACCATCAGTACTGATACCACCGATGAAGAGGTCGATACCACCTGCTTCTGCAATCATCTCCTCGTAGTGGGCGCACTCAGCCTCGAGATCCTCAGCGTTACCATTGAGAATGTGGATATTCTCCTTAGGGCAATCGATGGGTCGAAGAGGTTGTGAGCCATGAATGAATGGTAGCTCTCTGGATGAGACTCTGGCAAACCTACGTATTCGTCCATGTTGAAAGTGAGTACATGCTTGAAAGAAACCTCACCAGCCTTGACAGCCTTTACGATTTCTGCATACATACCAATAGGTGATGAACCTGTTGGCAAACCCAATACGAATGGTTTCTCTGCTGTTGGTTGGAACGCCTTGATGGTCTCCACAACGTGACGAGCTGCCCAGCGAGCCAACTCATCGTAATTCTTTTCGATAATTACACGCATAGTTGATATATGTTTATTTAGTTAATGTATTCTTATATATTAATAATGTATTCTTAATCTATTAATTGTTCAGGTACTTACTCCCTTGCCATGAGGCAGGCGCCTATCAGTCTTGCATGCTCTTTCAGGGTGGATGCGGCAATCAGTGAATCCTCATTTACCATGTTGAGCGAGAACTTTTTGATGCCCATACAGATAGGTTGGGTAAGATAAGCACCTGTCACCGAGAGGTCTCCTCCGATGACCAGCATCTCCGGATTGAAGATGTTGATGATGCCGGCGAGATTGGTTCCCAGTTCCACTGCCACCTTCTGCAGGGTTTCAATGCTGAGCACATCCTCTTTTTTGATGGCGTCGAGGATATCCTGTAGGGTGAGTTCCTGATGCTGGTTCTTCACCTTGTCGGATAGCACGGATGTTCCGCCGTTCTCCAGTGCCTCTTTCATCTTGCGCAGCAATGCTGAGCCTGATGTTTCAGTTTCCATACAACCTGTTTTTCCACAATGGCAGATGATGTCATTGTTATAGATGTGCATGTGTCCGATTTCACCCGAGAAGCCCGATTTTCCGAGATAGAGCTTGCCGTCGAAGATGATACCGATGCCGATGCCCCAACTGATGTTCACGAAGATGATGTTTTTCAATCCCTTGCAGACACCTTTCAGATATTCGCCGTAAGTCATGCATCGGGTATCGTTGTCGATGCAGAAAGGCAGGTTGAGTTTTTCTTTACCAGTGCTTCAGCTAGTGGCATTTCCGTGCAGGTGAAATAATTATAGGCACAGCCTATCTCCGGATTCACTCGTCCACCGATACTCATGCAAGCCTTTTTTTGATCAGCGCTCTCTCGATACCTGATCTCTGAATGTATTCGTTGATGAGGGTGATGAAACGGTCGAAGCATGTCGGCGTGTCCTGATAGTCAAAGTGTATCAGTTCGGGTTCTGCCACCATGTTACCACAAAAATCACAGATGCCGAAGGTGAGACTTTGCTTTCCTGTATCTATGCCGAGAAAATATCCGGATGTTGCGATGAGGTCATAAATCTTTGGCGCTCTCTTCGAGTAATTGTCTTTCTTGCCTGTTACCTCAATCAAGCCATCCTCAATGAGCTCGTTCAGAGTCTTGGTGGTATATGGCACACTTACCCCCAAACTATTGGATAGTTCGGCGATAGTTTGCCCTCTATGTTCTATGAGCAAGTTCAAAAGAGCTGTCTTAGAGGCAGACCATTTAGTGTGAGGTATGATGCTTTTTGCCATACAGATATTTCTTGTTTAAGTTTTTACGCTGCAAAGATAAATAAATAAATCCGTTTTTTTTAATGTTTGTGAGTTAATTAATCTAAATTATTAGAATAAACTTTGTTTTTCCCCTTTTTAGGGGATGATTTAACTATTTGAGCTCGTGATTTCTAGCTTTTTAAAAAGCTTGAAGAAAAAGATAGGATATCTACCGTCCTTTTATATATAATAAGGTATAGGGGAGTGAAACGTAAGAATAAATAAATAAACTAATTTATTTAACTTGAATAACGAAAATTGATTCATTAAAATTTGGCTGGTATTAAAATAAGTTGTAAATTTGCACCCGAATAACAAAACTAACAATCGAAATGAAAAATAAAAAGTTTTATCCCTGGTTAGTTGTAGCGCTCCTCTGGGTGGTTGCTCTTCTCAACTATATGGATCGTCAGATGCTTTCCACTATGCAGGCTGCCATGAAGGTTGACATCGTGGAATTGCAGCAGGCTGAAGCCTTTGGTGCTTTGATGGCTGTCTTCCTTTGGATCTATGGTATTGTGAGTCCCTTTGCCGGTATCGTAGCTGATAGAGTCAGTCGAAAGAAATTAGTAGTAGGAAGTCTCTTTGTCTGGTCTCTGGTGACCTATCTGATGGGATATGCCTCCAGTTTTGATCAACTTTACATGTTGAGAGCGTTGATGGGTATCAGTGAGGCGCTTTATATCCCTTCTGCCTTGTCTCTCATTGCCGACTGGCATGAAGGGAAGTCAAGATCTCTGGCCATTGGTGTTCATATGACCGGTTTGTATGTAGGTCAGGCTATCGGAGGATTTGGTGCTACCGTAGCAGCAGCCTTCTCCTGGCACACCACATTCCACTGGTTCGGTATTCTCGGAATCGCTTATTCTGTCGTATTGCTTCTGTTGTTGCACGATAAAGACAAGGATACTGCGAATATGCCTGTGGCTCAGCAGGAAAAGCCTGCGAAGGGCGGATTGTTCCAAGGCTTATCAGTTGTGCTTTCTACTTGGGCATTCTGGGTGATCCTCTTCTATTTCGCAGTTCCTTCTCTTCCAGGTTGGGCTACCAAGAACTGGCTTCCAACTTTGTTTGCAGAGAATCTGGGTGTACCTATGTCTGAGGCTGGTCCGATGTCAACTATCACCATCGCGGTGTCCTCATTGTTTGGTGTGCTCTTTGGCGGTGTACTTTCCGATAAATGGGTTCACAAGAACATCCGTGGTAAGCGTTTATACCAGTGCCATCGGTCTGGGAATGACGATTCCTGCTCTCTTCCTCCTGGGCTTCATACCACAGTGTGGTAGCGGTAGTGGGAGCTGGCTTGCTCTTCGGTATCGGTTATGGTATGTTTGATGCCAACAATATGCCAATCCTCTGCCAGATTATATCGGCTAAATATAGAGCTACTGCCTATGGTATCATGAATATGGTGGGCGTGTTTGCCGGAGCCATGGTTACCCAGGTGATGGGTAAGTTCTCTGATGGCGGTAATCTGGGCTTACTTTTGCCGTATTGGGCGTGGTGGTTATCGCAGCGCTGACACTTCAGCTGGTTTGCTTGAAGCCAAAGACAGATAACTTGGAATAAAAAAAGAAAACGGAAATTTTAACTAAAATATATATATATAATTATGGAAAAAATCATTGGACTTATCGATGCACCGTTTACTCCTTTTTTATGCTAACGGTGATGTGAACTTGGAACCTATCGAGGCTTATGCCAAGATGCTTCAGAAGAACGGTCTGAAGGGTGTGTTTATCAATGGTTCTTCAGGCGAGGGCTATATGTTGACCACCGAGGAGAGAATGCTCCTTGCTGAGCGATGGGTTGCAGTGGCTCCTAAGGACTTCAAGATTATCGTTCATGTAGGCAGCTGCTGCCTCCGTGAGCCGTCGCTTGGCTGAGCATGCGCAGAAGTTGGGTGTTTGGGGTATCGGTTCAATGGCTCCTCCATTCCCACATATCGGTCGCATCGAGGAACTGGTGAAGTATTGCGAGGAGATTGCTTCTGCTGCTCCTGAGCTTCCTTTCTACTACTATCATATTCCTGCATTCAATGGCGCTTACCTGCCAATGCTCGATCTGTTGAAGGCTGTAGATGGACGCATTCCTAACTTCGCTGGTATCAAATATACCTTCGAGAGCTTGTATGAGTACAACCAGTGCCGTCTCTACAAGAACGGTAAGTACGATATGCTCCACGGTCAGGATGAAACCATTCTCCCTAGCCTGGCTCAGGGCGGTGCCCAGGGGGGGGTATCGGTGGTACAACCAACTACAATGGTAAGGAGTTGGTAGGCATCATCGAGGCTTGGAAGAACGGCGACATCGAGACAGCCCGTGAGAAGCAGAACTTCGCTCAGGAGGTTATCAACGTCATCTGCCATTACCGTGGTAACATCGTTGGCGGTAAGCGTATCATGAAGCTGATGGGCTTCGATTTGGGTCCAAACCGTACTCCATTCCGCAACATGACCGATGAGGAAGAGCAGGCTATGAAGAAAGAGTTGGAAGCTATCCACTTCTTCGAGCGTTGCAATCAGTTTTAAGTAATATCCACAAGAACCAGTAAGAATGAACATAAAAGAATATATTAAACAGTGGGCAGAATCTTATAAGACTGATCTTACAGAGAATATCATGCCATTCTGGATGGAGCATGGATGGGATAAGGTAAACGGTGGTGTTTACACTTGTCTTGACAGAGATGGAAGTCTGATCGATACCACCAAGTCTGTGTGGTTTCAGGGTAGATTCGCCTTTATATGCGCCTATGCATATAATAATGTAGAGAAGAACCCGATGTGGCTGGAGGCAGCGAAGAGCACCCTCGACTTCATCGAAAGCCATTGTTTCGACGAGAATGGCAGAATGTACTTCTCTGTTACAGCCGAAGGCAAGCCATTGCGCATGCGTCGCTATGTGTTCTCTGAGACTTTCGCAGCTATTGCGATGTCGGAGTATGCTTTGGCTACCGGCGAGCAGAAATATGCAGAGCGTGCCCTCCAGATCTTCAAGGATACACAGCGTTTCCTCACTACTCCAGGTATCCTGGCACCAAAGTTTGAGGAATCTGTCCAGTTGCAGAGCCACAGCATCATCATGATTCTCATCAACGTAGCTTCCTGCATCCGCAAGGTCATCAACGATCCTAAGCTCACCGAGCAGATTGATGAGTCGATTGCCAAGTTGAAGAAGTACTTCATCCACCCAGAGTTCAAGTGTCTCCTGGAGACCGTAGGAATGAACGGTGAGTTTGTGGATACCTGTATGGGTCGCACCATCAACCCTGGTCATTGCATCGAAACCTCCTGGTTTGTCCTGGATGTAGCTAAGCAGAGAGGTTGGGACAAGGGAGTTAACCGATATGGCGCTGCAGATCTTCGACTGGTCTTGGGACTGGGGATGGGACAAGCAGTATGGCGGCATCATCAACTTCAGAGACTGCAGGAATCTTCCAGTACAGGATTATTCGCAGGATATGAAGTTCTGGTACTACAGACCGAAACCATCATCGCTTCGCTCTATGCTTATCTGGTTACAGGTGATGACGAGTATATCTACAAGCATCAGCGCATCAGCGAGTGGACCTATGCCCACTTCCCGGATACAGAGTTCGGCGAGTGGTATGGTTATCTTCACAGAGACGGTACCGTGGCACAGCCTGCCAAGGGTAATCTCTTCAAGGGACCTTTCCATATTCCGAGAATGATGATCAAGGCATACTCTTTGTGCCAGGAGATTTTGAACAAAGAATAAAAAATATGAACAAGAACTTAGATTTGTGTATATCGAATCTGGGCACCGTAAGAAAAACAATCAGTATCAGATGGCGATCCTGCCATGGGGGAGCAACAGAGCCTCATAACCTGCATCTGCCATATCTTACTGATTGTATCTTATCACATAGTATCGCAGTGGATGCTGCCGTACAGCTTGCTGCCGACAAAGGCGTGAATTGCATGGTACTTCCTCCTGTGGCTATGGGTGCCCAGAATCCCGGACAGCGTGATGTGGCTTTCTGTATCCATTACCGATATGAGACTCAGAAAGCAATTCTGCAGGATATCGTAGAAGCGTTGCAGCATCAGGGAATCAAGAAACTCCTCATCGTGAATGGTCATGGAGGAAACACCTTCAAGAACATGATTCGTGATCTGGCTGTGGATTTTCCTGATTTCATCATTGCTTCCAGTGAGTGGTTCAAGATGAGCAATCCAAAAGATTTCTTCGAACAGCCTGGTGATCATGCTGATGAAGTGGAGACTTCTGTGATGATGCATTATCATCCTGAGTTGGTGAACTTGGAAGAAGCTGGCGAAGGTGCAGCCAAGGGATTCAGAATTCCTGCATTGAATAGCGGAAAGGTCTGGATTCCTCGCAACTGGTCGATGGTATCAACGGATACCGGTATCGGAAATCCAGCTTTGGCTACAGCCGAAAAGGGCAAGATGTTTGCAGCAGCCGTTGTTCGTGAATATGTAGAATTCCTCTATCAGTTCTCTCAGGCAGATACAGTATCTGATTTGTATTAAATATAAGTAATAGAAAATCTAAATAGTAAAAATATGATTTTTTCAGCAAATATAAGCAAGGCATTGTGTCTTGCTACCATGGGTATTTCCCTGATGATGCCTGCACAGGTTGCTGCTGCAACCCCTGCTATGGCTGTTGAGACACAGGCTGTGAACGCTCAGGGTGGCATCACCGTCTTCTCTAACAAGGATGCACAGTATCGTATTCCTGCCATCGTAGAGTGCAAGTCGGGTAAGTTGATTGCTTTTACCGATCATCGTTATCACAACAGAGATATCGGTGGTGGTAGTCATCTCGACATCGTGATGAAGACCAGTATGGACAAGGGCGCTACCTGGAGCTCTCCTGAGCAGATGGTGGCAAAGGGTGGAAACGGTATTGCTACCAGTTTCGACTGCGCCCATGGCGACGCTGCTGTCGTAGTAGATAGAAAAGAGCGGCAGAATTCTCCTGATGTGTGCATCGGGCGGCATCGGCTACTGGGAGTCAAAGCGTGGCAATCTCCTGATGATGGGTAGATACTACAGCGACGATGAGGGTAAGACATGGTATGGCGAGGAAGTGACCAAGCAGATTTACGACCTCATCCCGGAAGTGGAATCAGCCTTCTTTACCAGCGGTAGAATCTGTCAGAGTAAGCAGAATCAAGGTAGGCAAGTACTATCGTGTCTATACCGTGTTGTGTACCCGCAGCGGTAACCGCATTCTCTATAGCGATGACTTCGGTCAGACCTGGAATGTATTGGGCAAGAATGTAGCCGAGGCTGCTCCTCACGGAGACGAGGCCAAGATTGAGGAGTTGCCAGACGGCAACGTGCTGCTCAGCAGCCGTGCGATGGGTGGACGCCACATCAACATCTATACTTATGAGGATAAGAAGACTGCCACAGGCTCTTGGGGCAAGGTGATAGCTTCTGATGCCAAGAATATGGGTGTTGCTGCCCATAAGAACTCTTGTAATGGCGAGGTTCTCATGGTGGATGCCAAGAAGAATGGCAAGAAGGTTAAACTGCTCCTTCAGAGTGTACCGGTAGGACCAGGGCCGCAACAACGTAGGTATCTACTACAAGGCATTGGAGACTCCGGCTGATTATGCTACTCCAGAGGCGATTGCCAAGAACTGGGAAGGCTGCTATCAGTTGAGCAACACAACATCGGCTTACTCAACCATGGTTCAGGGGCAAGAATGGAAGCATCTACTTCCTTCTGGAGGAGAATGCATTCAGAGATCCTAAAACCCCAGACGGATGATTATTACGACATCCGATTCTATAACCTGAGCATTGAGCAGATAACAAATAATAGATATAAATAACAATAACTAATTATCAACTATATGAACATGAACTCAGATTTGAAACAATTAGTCATGGCAGTATCTTTGGGATGTATGGGCGCTTCGCCAGCATTCGCAGGTACTAACAGCTTGGCAGTAAGTGCCACGCAGCAGACCTCTACCTGTACAGGTGTGGTTGTTGATGAGCTTGAGAGACCGTTATCGGTGCTTCTGTACTCGTAAAGGGTACTTCCAATGGTACTGTTACCGACTTGGACGGTAAGTTCTCTTTGAGCAACGTGAAGAAGGGCGACATCATCGTGATTTCCTACATCGGCTACGATTCACAGGAAATCAAGTTCGATGGTCAGCCTGTCAACGTAACCATGAGCGAAAATAAGCAGGTTCTTGCCGAGGTGGTGGTAACAGGTTATGGCGGTCAGCAGAAGCGTGCCACCTTGACCACTGCTATCTCTAAGATGGATAACAAGGTATTGGAGAAGGCTGCTGTCAGTAACGTGGGTAATGCGTTGCAGGGTACAGTGACGGGTCTCCGCGTAATCAGCGAGTCTGGTCAGCCAGGTGCAAGCCCCAACATCACTCTCCGTGGTGGTGCTTCTATCACAGGTGGTCACAATGGTGCCCTCATCGTTGTGGATGGTATCATCCGTGAGAGCTTGAGCGATATCAACCCTTCAGACATCGAGTCAATCCAGGTTTTGAAGGATGCCGCTTCTACCGCTATCAACGGTGCCCGTGCCAACGGTGGTGTAATTCTGGTTCAGACCAAAAACGGTCAGGCTGGTAAGACCACTGTTAACTACAAGGCTAAGCTCGGTATGAACTTCTCCCGTCAGGGTTACGACTTCCTCAATGCACATGATTACATCTACTACAACCGTTTGGGTTACAAGCGTTATACCAATAATGCTCCAAGTGCAGCTTCTGTAGATAACCAGATGGGTTATGGTATCGGTAACAAGTTGTTCGATATCCGTTATCTCAACGATGATACCAAGCATCTCCAGAGCGAGGGATGGCAGGTAATGGACGACCCATACTACGAGGGCAAGCAGATTCTCTATAAGGACTACAGCGGTCAGATGGAAGATGCAACCTTCCACGATGTAGCTATCACACAGGATCACTACCTGAGTCTTTCTGGCGGTAACGACAAGGGTACCTTCTCTGCAAGTCTCGGCTACTACAACGAGGATGGTGCTGTAAAGGGTACAGGCTACAAGCGCTTCAACGGTGCCTTCAACGGTTCTTACTGGGTACTTCCTTTCCTGAATGTAAAGGCTGGTACCACCTACAGCTGGGCTAAGCAGCCTTCTCTGTGGATCGGTACATACGAGTTCTTCTATCGTTCCCGTTCACAGCGTCCTACCTGGAATCCATATCTGGAGGATGGTACTCCTGCTTCTGGTTGGGGACAGGTGACGGTAACCCAGAGTACTACCGTTCTCGCTTGACCAGTACTGATGGTACACGTAAGCAGACCTACAACTTGGGCTTCGATTTGAACATCATCCCTAAGAAGTTGGTCTTCACTGCAAACTCTTCTCTGTATCACTACGATTACCAGTACGAGAGCTTCAACAAGGCTTACCACCAGCAGAACCAGAGTGCTCCTAATACAACCCGTGAAGCTAAAGCTCAAATCACACGCTTCACCCAGATTCTGTTGAGCGGTACCTTGAACTATCACGATACCTTCTTCGAGAACCACAATGTGGATGCCATGATTGGTGGTGAGTACTTCGACTATCAGTACTTCAACTTCAATGCAAGCACAGAGAACTCTCCTTTCGATACCATCCATACCCTGAACGTAGGTGCTAACCGTACAGCTACAAAGCAGTAGCAAGACCGGTTATCGTATCGAGTCTCTCTTCGGTCGTGTGAACTATGACTTCAAGCAGAAGTATCTCTTCTCTTTCACTTATCGTTACGACGGTATCTCTAAGTTGAAGGACAACCGTTGGGGTTTCTTCCCAGGTGTATCTGCAGGTTGGAATATCATGGAGGAGGACTTCTGGAAGAACTCTAAGATTTCCAGCGTTATCAGCAACTTGAAACCACGTGTAAGTTACGGTATCAACGGTAACGTAAACGGTATCGGTAACTTCGATATCTATGGTCTTTACAAGAAGTATGGCAATTATGGCGGTCAGACTGGTTACTATAACTCAACCCTTACCAACACAGCGTTGAAGTGGGAGCAGAGTAAGTCGTTCGAGGCAGGTCTCGATATCGGTTTCTTCAACAACCGCCTGGGCTTCATCCTCGACTACTATAACCGTACAACCAACAACTTGCTTACTGATATCAGTTTGCCAGGTTACACCGGTTTCTCTAGCATGAAGACCAACCTGGGTAAGCTCCGCAACTCTGGTTTTGAGATGGAGGTACGTGCCAACATCATCAACAACAAGGACTTCAAGTGGGATGTTACAGCCAACCTGACTTCTGTAGCTAATAAGGTTCTCCAGTTGCCAAGCAGCGACAAGCCAAACAACCAGATTGGTGGTTACGAGGTAGCAGCTGGTAAGGTAGATGCCAACGGCAAGACTCCAACCAAGTGGATCGGTGGATACCGTGAAGGTGGTAAGTTGGGCGACCTGGTAGGTTACCAGCAGCAGCATATTTTCAGAGATTGGGACGATGTAAAGGCAAATGCCAACGAGCGTGTTGACGACATCGCACATCTTTATGGTCCAGGTCTTGCTGACCAGATCAACCCCTGCAACCGGTAAGACTTATAAGGAGTCTAATGGCTGGAAGCCTATCGAGCCAGGAGATGTATGCTGGGAAGACGTGAATGGCGATGCCATATCAGTCAGCTCGACCGCGTGGTAGTAGGTAATATCTTCCCTAATGTGACTGGTGGTTTCACCACAACATTCGGTTACAAGAACGTATCTCTCTATGCACGTTTCGACTACTCTTTTGGGTCACACCATCTACAACGACCTCAAGGCTCGTTCTTTGGGACAGTATCAGGGTTCGTTCAACCTCATCGACAAGGTAAAGGATACATGGTCTGAGACCAACCGCGATGCAGACCTTCCTGTCTTCACATACGCTGACCAGTTGAACAAGATGAACATCACCCGTGAGAACAATGGTTACACCGCAGCCAATGGTAACAGCTCCCGTTTCTACGAGAAGGGTGACTACCTGGCATTGCGCGAGATTACTCTCAACTGGAACTTGCCAAAGACATGGATCAGCAGAGTAGGCATGCAGAATGCTTCCTCTATGTAACAGGTCAGAACCTGTTCTACATCACTGGTTATGACGGAGCTTCTCCTGAGCCAGCAGCGTATAATGGTTATGGTGCAGGTATTGACAACGGTCGTTACCCAACACCACGCACATTACTCTTCGGTTTATCTGTAACATTCTAAAAATTTGACTAAAATGAAAAAAGTTTTTGAAATATTTTGCAGCAGGCTGCATGGTCTTCTCAATGACTAGCTGTCTTGATGTATAACCACAAAGTGAGATTACTGATGCTGGCTACTGGAAGGAAGAAGGCCAGTTCAGTTCTGCCAATACCGGTCTCCAGGCAATGTTCCGTGACCGCACTTTCAACCTTTACCTTTGGGGTGAGATGCGTACCAACCTCTATGGTGGCAGTCCTTTCTCTGGTGAGGCAAGTAGTGGATATGAGTTCATGTGGAACAACCTCTTGAGCCAGGCAAGTCCAGCCATCAGCAACTATGGTGGCTGCTACGGACTTATCAACCAGCTCAACCTGATGATTGCCAAGGCCGAGAATACCGATATTATCAAGGAGGCTGCCAAGAATAACTATCTGGGTTCTGCCTATGGTATGCGTGCATACATATACTTCCAGCTGTTGAGAACCTATGGCGATGTCATCGTAGTGACCGACTATACCAAGGGTAGCGACATCAGCATCGGCAACATGGGTAAGGCTGCTTCTCCAGCAGCTGAGGTAATGGCTCAGATCAAGAAGGACATCGAGGCTTCTGAGAAGGCTTACGGCGAGAACTACAAGTTTACCAACGGCAGAAACTACTGGTCTCTGGCTGCTACCAAGATGCTCAAGGGTGAGGCTTATCTCTGGAGCGGTAAGCAGATGGGCGGCGGTAACGCTGACTATCAGACAGCCAAGGCTGCATACGAAGACGTGAAGAAGGCTGACGTAGCTTTGCAGAACGACTTTTTACCCAGGTATTTGCCTTCAATAACAAGAAGAACCAGGAGATTATCTACGCTGTTTATTACGGCAAGGATGAGAAGACTATGTGGAATGATAGCTTCCGCTTGACTTTGGTGATGGGTTCTATGTTCTACAGCAACTATTATGAGGCTGATGGAACTTCTCTGGCAGAGTCTGCTATGAAGGACATGGACGGTGTAATGCGTATATCTCTCAACAAGGATATGTGGAAGGAGCTTTATCGTGACGGTGATACCCGTAAGGCTGGTAGCTTAAAGGATATCTATGCCAAGAACGAGGATGGTTCGCTCAAGTATGTAGGTAACATCCAGTATAAGTTCCAGGGTACCTTGCCAGAGGGTTACAACCAGCGCCAGTGGCTCGATGATTACCCAATCTATCGCTATGCAGACTGTCTCTTGGGCTTGGCTGAGGCTAAGGCTTTGCTGGGCGAGGATCCTGCTGCTGAGATCAACGAGGTAAGAAAGCGTGCTTACGGCGAGGAATACTTCAATGCTCACCAGGCTGAGGTGGCTTTATCCTAATGATACAGACGCTGCATTCTATGCCAACAACTCTTTCGTAGGCAGCGATGCCAATGTCATCGAGGCTGTATTGAAGGAAAGATGCCGCGAGTTCCTCTTCGAGGGTAAGCGTTGGTACGACCTCCGACTGATGGGTGCTGAGTATGTTACCAAATATACCTCTGCTCAGGTAGATAAGCTGTTGTGGCAATTATCGATGAGAACACCCTCGGCTTGAACGGTCTTTTGCACCAGACTCCTGGTTACGACAAATAAGGAGCCTATTGTGGAAATGATTTCGCCGATGATGCAAATCGTTTTGTTTGATTATAAAAGAGAAGAGAGGGAAACATTTCCCTCTCTTCATTAAAAACATTTTATTATGAATCGACTCTTACTTTTTGTGTTTTCTATATTTTGTTGCATGGCTGGCATCTGTGCCAATCATCCATCTTCCTTGTTGCCTCTGCCTCAGAAGTATCAATTCAACGGCAAGAAATCCAGCGGCGAGTTAACGGTGGAGGAGAAATATGTGAGCCAGATTGAAGGAGCCAAGTTCCAGGAAGAGGCTTACCATCTATCGGTTACCAGGAAAGGCATCCTTCTGGAAGCTACCACCCCAAAGGGTATGTATTGGGGACGACAGACACTAGAACAATTGAAATACACTAAAAACAAAAAGACTTGGGTGCCACAGTGTGACATCACCGACTGGTACCTGCCTTCCGCATCCGCGGCTTCATGCACGATGTGGGCAGAAGCTATATTCCTGTGGAGGAACTGAAGCGCGAAATCAGTCTCCTCAGCAGATACAAGATTAATGTCTTCCACTGGCATCTCACCGAAAACCAGGCTTGGCGACTGGAATGCAGGAAATATCCGCAGCTCAATGCGCCTGAAAACATGGAGCGTGAAAAGGGCAAGTTCTATACCCTGGAGGAGGCTCGCCAACTTGTGGAATTCTGCAAGCAGCATCAGGTGCTCCTGATTCCTGAGATTGATATGCCGGGACACAGTGCCGCTTTCGTGCGTACCTTCAAGACTGATATGCAGAGCGAGAAGGGTACTCAGATTCTGAAAGACATCATCGATGAGGTATGCGCCACCTTCGACGTACCTTATCTCCATATAGGAACCGACGAGGTTCAGTTCACCAATCCGGATTTCGTTCCGATGATGGTGAAATACATCCGCGACAAGGGCAAGAAGGTTATCTCCTATAACCCCGGCTGGAACTACAAGCCGGGCGAAATCGACATGATGCAGCTCTGGAGCTATCGTGGAAAGGGCACAGAAAGGCATCCCTGCCATCGACTGCCGTTACCACTACGCTAACCACTTCGACACCTACGCCGACCTGGTGGCGATGTTCAACAGCCGCATCTACAACCAGCCTGAGGGCAGCGACGACCTGGCTGGCTGCATCATTGCCTTCTGGAACGACCGCTTCATAGACAATACCCCTCAGCTCCTGGCTGAGAATAATTTCTATCCTTATATGCTCACCCTGGCAGAACGTGCCTGGCGTGGAGGCGGCAACTGCTATTTTGATGGCAAGGGCACCCTGTTGTGGGAAGACGAGCCGGAGCAGTTGGCTGCATTCAGGGAATTTGAACACCGCCTGCTGTGGCAGAAGAAAACCTGGTTGAAGGAGGTTCCGTTCCCATACGTTTGTCAGACCCAGAGCGAGTGGCAGATTACCGATGCCTTCCCTAACGGAGGCGATTTGAACAAGGTATTCCCTCCTGAGGAGAAAGAAGATTCCGTATATCAGTATGAGGACAAGACTTACAAGACCCGCAAGATCATCGGCAATGGTTTCTATCTCCGTCATGTCTGGGGAACATTGGTTCCTGGATTCTATGCCAATCCGCAGGAGAACCACACCGCTTACGCCACCTGCTGGATTTATTCTCCAAAGGAAAGAAAGGCGAAGCTGGCGCTGGAGTTCCAGAACTACAGTCGTTCAGAGAGCGACCTGGCTCCTCGTCAGGGCACCTGGGATTACAAGTGCAGTCGTGCCTGGCTCAATGGTCAGGGAGATCATGCCTCCTGTATGGGAGAATACGAATACCGAGCGTTCCAACGAGATTACGCTGAAGAATGAGAATTACATGTCTCGTCCGGCGATAGATATCACCCTGAAGAAGGGGTGGAACAAGCTGATGCTGAAACTTCCTGTCGGCAAGTTCTCTTCCAGGGAGACACGACTCGTGAAGTGGATGTTCACGGCAGCGCTGGTTGATGAATAAAAGTACCGACTCTGGTTGATGAATAAAAGTACCGACTCTGGTTGATGAATAAAAAGTATTATAAGATAGGTTTATATATATGTTGTATGGTAAGTTAAAGTTTCCTAGTAGAGTGTTGGCAGCAGTTTTGCTGTCGGCACTCTCGATGGGGCTCCAGACTGTGAATGCAGCCCCAAAGAAAAAAGCTGCCCCAAAAGTAAAGGTGGCTTGTGTTGGTAACAGTATTACCTATGGTACAGGTATCCAGGATAGAGAACATTTCTCTTATCCTGTGCAACTTCAGAAGATGTTGGGCGACAAGTACCTGGTAGGTAACTTCGGTAAGCCGGGTGCTACCCTGTTGAAGCATGGACACCGTCCGTATATGCAGCAGGAAGAGTACCGACAGGCAATGGCGTTCAAGGGAGATATTGTTGTCATCCATTTTGGGTATCAACGATACGGACCCAAGAAACTTATAACTATCGTGATGAGTTCGTGAAAGATTATCTTTCCCTGATGGACTCTCTTCGTTCCGTGAATCCGAAGGTACGTTTTATTCTGGCTCGAATGACTCCGATTGCCCACCGCCATCCCCGTTTTATCTCGGGTACCAAGCAGTGGCATGATGAAATACAGGAGGCTATCCAGGTGGTAGCAAAGGTGAGCGGAGCGGAAGTGATTGATTTCCATGCTCCTCTCTATCCTTATCCTATCTGTTGCCGGATGCCATCCATCCGAATGCGGAAGGTGCCGGCATCCTGGCGAAACCGTTTATGGCGGTATTACCGGAAATTATGGTGGACTTCAACTGTCCGATCTCTATACGGATGATATGGTATTGCAGCGCAATGTGCCGCTCGATATCCATGGCATCGCCAATACGGGCGAGAAGGTGATGGTAAGCATTGCCGGACAGAAAGCTACTGCCATTGCCAACAACCGTGGCGAGTGGAGTGTTACCCTGCAACCTCTGCAGGTAGGCACCGATTATACACTGACCATTCAGGCAGGCAAGCAGAAGAAAGAGTTCCGCCATGTGGCTGTAGGTGAGGTCTGGTTGTGTTCGGGACAGTCGAGTATGGCATTCCGATTGAATCAGGCTGTTACCGGAAAGAAGGACATCGCTCAGGCTGATGACCCAGATTTCCGTCTTTTCGATATGAAGGGAAGATGGGAGACTTATGATGTGGCTTTTACTGGCATCCTGTCTGGATTCTCTGAATCATCTGCAGTATTTCAAGCCTACTGCCTGGAAGAAGGTTTCTCCTGAAACAGCAGCCCAGTTCTCTGCCGTAGCTTATTATTATGGTAAGATGTTGCGGGATAGTCTGAAGGTGCCTGTGGGATTGATCTGCAATGCCATCGGCGGTGCTCCTACGGAAGCCTGGGTAGATAGAAACACCTTGGAAACCCAGTTCCCGGCCATCTTGAGAGACTGGTTGCACAATGACTTTATCCAGGATTGGGTAAGAGGCAGGGCTGCCAGGAATCTCACCCACGATGCTACTCATCTCGGTCGTCATCCATACGAGCCATGCTATCTCTACGAGAGTGGTATCCTGCCTTTGCAGCAGTATCCTATCAAGGGAGTAATCTGGTATCAGGGAGAATCGAATGCCCACAATATGGATGCTCACGAAAAAGCTCTTCCGCCTGCTGGTGGATAGTTGGAGAAGTAACTGGAAGAATCCTCAGATGCCTTTCTATTTCGTGCAGTTGTCCAGCCTGAACCGTCCTTCCTGGACCTGGTTCCGTGACAGTCAGCTCCGATTGATGAAATCTATCCCGAATACCGGAATGGCGGTGTCTTCCGATCAGGGCGATTCGCTCGATGTACATCCTACAAACAAGCAGCCGGTGGGTGAGCGCCTGGGGCGCTGGGCTTTGAACCAGACCTATGGTCATAGTGTAACCCCATCAGGTCCTATATATAATAAGGTGGTAAGAGAAGGCGAGTCGCTGGTGGTATCATTTACCTATGGCGATGGTCTCCGTACTTCCGACGGCAAGGCTCCATCCTGCTTTGAGATAGCAGAGGAAGATGGACTCTTCTATCCTGCACAGGTGAAGATTGAGGGAAACAAGGTTCGACTCACTTCTCCAGAACTAAAGGCGCCGAGATTTGTAAGATATGCATGGCAACCTTTCACACGTGCCAACCTGGTGAACCAGGACGGTTTGCCGGCATCTACATTCCGGGAGAAATCAAAACGAGCATCAGGTCCCTGTCTGGTTTCCCTTCTGGTGAGGCTGGTTATGAGCTAGGTGTCTCTGCTTGTTTTTCAGGATTCATCGGCGACTACCTGATCGTGGCTGGTGGCTGCAATTTTCCTGAACCTGGAAAGAAGAAGTACTATTCGGGTATCTATGCAGCGAAAGTGACAGGCAAAGAGGAAACCTTACATTGGAAGATGATATACCACTTGCCTGAACCTGCGGCTTATGGTGGTGTGGTGACCTCTGGTGATAGCCTGATTCTGGTTGGCGGATGCAATACCGAACATAGTCTGAAAACCGTCTTGAGCATCCACTTGGACAAGAAGAGCGGCAAACCGGTATTGAAATCCTTGCCAGCCCTGCCTTGTACGGTTGATAACATGGGTGTCTGTCTGATGGACAATCGCTTGTTTGTTGTGGGTGGCAATCAGGACGGTCATCCTTCCGCTTCCGTTCTCACCTGTGAACTCGGAAAGAGTCTGGAATGGAAAAAGGAAACGGAAATGATTGGCGAACCGAGAGTTCAGCCGGTCTGCGCTGCCTATGATGGCAAGCTCTATGTCTGGGGCGGATTCTATCAGAATGGCAAGTCTAGCATCGTTGCCACATCGGGATTGCGTTATCAACTTCTGGATAAATGCTGGAATTCGCTTCCGGCACCCCGTAATGGCGAAGGAAAGGAACTCACCTTGACGGGTGCTACTGCCATGCTGGCTGTGGCTCCCGACGGTGAACCCCAGATTATCTGCGCCGGGAGGTGTGAACCATGATATCTTCTGGGATGCCATCAGCGGAACCTATTCCAAGGTGGCACAAGCTGATTATTTGAAGAAGGACATTTCGTGGTATCAGTTCAATGGTTGTCCTTTGACATATAAACTGAAAACTGAACGATGGGAAATTCTTTCCCCCCCAAACCCCCTCTACTGGCTAGAGCAGGAGCCCAAGTGGCAATGCGAAAAACATACATTATATTATATTGGCGGTGAATTGAAGCCTGGTCTTCGTTCACCCGGTATAGTTCAGTTGGATTTACGTTAATTAATGATTCTACCAGTGTGGTATGATAGCCGTGTAAGGCTTCATCTGCACTGGTTTTTCTATTTTATGAAGGCTTGTTGCAAAATGAAAGTTAAAACCATTGTTTTCATTTTATTTTGTATTGTGATTTTTAAATCTTATTATCAAATAGTAAGGAAATAAAAAATAATAATAGCAAAAGTGAGTAAATAAGTGTTTTTGTTAATCAAAATGTCGTACCTTGCACTTGAAAATAAACAATATGTAATTTAATAATAGGAGAGATTAACATGAAAAAGATCGAAGCAATTATCCGCAAGACGAAATTTGAGGATGTAAAGGAAGCTTTGCTTGCCGCCGACATTGAGTGGTTCTCTTTACTACGATGTAAGAGGAGAGGGCAAGATGCGACAGGCTCGTATCTATCGTGGTGTCATGTATGATACCAGTAGTATTGAGCGAGTGTTGTTGAATATTGTCGTGCGCGACAAGAACGTAGAGAAAACAATTCATGCCATCCAGGAGGCAGCCCGTACCGGTGAGATTGGTGATGGTCGAATCTTTGTAATTCCTGTAGAGGATACCGTAAGAATCCGTACAGGTGAAAGAGGCGACATCGCTCTTTATAATGCGGAGCAGGAGAAGTAATACTTTGAACTTGGAATATGGAACATGATACTTTGAACTTGGAACATGGAACATTGAACTTTATGATTAGTATCGAGAGCTATAACTCCATGAAGCATATCATAAAGTTCAAAGCTCAAAGCTCAAAGTTCAAAGTTTAAAGTAAAAAAGATTATGAGTGTACAGGATTTAGAATTTCATTAGATACCGTATGGATGCTCTTGGCAGCCATGTTGGTCTTTTTTTCATGCAGCCGGGATTCGCCTTCTGCGAGGCGGGCTTTACCCGTAGTAAAAACACCGCGAACATCTTGTTTAAGAACTTCGTTGACTTCATGATCGGTTCGGTTCTTTTTCTGGTTCGGATTCAACCCTGGTTCTCAGCTCGCTGCTTCTGGTGAGGTAAACCGTGTTGCTATCAGCCACGTATTCCTGACCACCAATCTGGCTGCAGTTTGTGGTGGTTTGGGTACTATGTTTACCTCTTGGATCAAGTATGGTAAGCCATCATTCTCATTGACATTGAATGGTATCCTGGCTGGTTTGGTAGCCATCACAGCCGGTTGCGACTTGGTAAGCCCATTGGTTCTGCCATCATCGGTCTCCTGGCAGGTATCATCCTGGTATTCTCTTATCGAGTTCATTGATACCAAGCTTCATATTGATGACCCTGTAGGTGCAAGTTCAGTATATGGTGTATGTGGTATCTTCGGTACCTTTGATGACAGGTCTCTTCGCTCGATGGCGGTGCCTTCTATGGTGGTGGTTTCGGACTCTTCGGAGCACAGCTCTTCGGTATCATCTGTATCGATCTTTTGGGCAGCTGCAACAGGCATCATCCTCTTCTGGGGTATCAAGAAGATCTGTGGTCTCCGTGTTGACAAGAGAATCGAGGAGGAAGGTCTCGAAATCTACGAGCACGGTGAGAGTTGCTACAACTAAAGTACTTTCATATTGACGAGAGAGATTTATTGATAAAAGTTTTGGTAGGCAAGGTTTTTTGTAGTAACTTTGCAGCCAAAAACTTTTTAAAACAGGAACGGAGTTGGTGGATGAATCCACCGCTTACAACAAAAAAAGAGGTGGATGAGTTCTACAGTTTCTTATTATTAACGGAAAAATAAGAGAGATTATGAAGAAGATTTTAGATATGAAGAAGATGGGTGCCTTGGCACTCGGTTTGATGGCTTTTGCCCTGCTGCCATGGCGCAGGACGAGGTAGAAACTTCTATCGGTGCTGATATCGTCAGCCAGTACTACTGGCGTGGTCAGGATTTGGGAGCCGTTTCCTTGCAGCCAACTCTGGGTATCGGATATAAGGGATTGTCTCTTACAGCCTGGGAAGTGTAGGACTTTCTCAGCCGGAAGATGCCAAGGAGTTTGATTTACCTTTGGCTTACGAGACCGGTGGTTTCCATATCGGAGTAACTGATTACTGGTTCAACTCTCCTAATGAGAAGTATTTCGCTTACAAGGCTCACGAAACCTCTCATGTTTTCGAGGCAAATGTAGGTTATGACTTCGGTCCGCTAGCCTTGAACTGGTACACCAACTTCGCCGGCAACGATGGAGTCAACAAGGATGGCGACCGTGCTTATTCTTCTTATCTCGAGGCTACCGCCCGTTCAAGTTGGGTGGTTGCGACTGGGAGGCAAGCATTGGTGCCGTACCGTTTGCCACTTCCTTCTATGGTGATGCCAACGGTTTTGCCGTTACCCACGTAGGTGTCAAGGCAACGAAGGATATCAAGATTACCGATTCCCTCTCTGTTCCTGTCTTCGCTCAGGTAGCAGCTAACCCTAGCACAGAGAAAGCTTATCTGGTAGTAGGTTTCACCCCCTGCAGCCATAAAGTGAGGTCATTTTTCAGTTAGCATAATTATAAGGAGTGTATCATAAGTTCATGACACACCTTACTTTTCCCCCATTTTTCAATGCCATACTGCAAGAACTGTGAAGAAACTGAAAATAAAACCTTAAAACGACAAAGATAAGAGAATATTTTGTATCTTTGCATAAAATATATATGGGGGAAAGAATATGGCAACATCAAATGAAGAAGACTGCCGGTAGGCGTACAGTCTTTCAAGAAAATCAGGAAGAGAGATACGTCTATGTTGATAAGACAGACATCGTCTGGGAGTTGGCAAACCATGGTGACCAGTATAACTATCTGAGCCGACCACGCCGATTCGGCAAGTCACTGCTGGTAGATACTCTGGAAGCCTATTTCCGTGGCAGAAAAGGAACTCTTCGAAGGTCTCAAGATTATGGATATGGAAGATGATTGGAAACAATATCCGGTCATCCGACTCGATATGAGCCGAGGAGCCAGCGCTGAAGGAATCCGCTCGTATCTCATCTGTGCTTTAAGTCGTATGAACAAAAGTATGCCATAACGCCTGATCCTACCGCTCAATCCTTGCTGATCGCTTTGATGCCATCATTACCACGGCTTATCAGCAGACTGGCATGCAGGTTGTCGTACTCATCGATGAATACGACTCTCCGCTGCAGCATTCCTGGAAGACTCCTGAGCATGAAGAATGTACCAATGTGTATCGAAACGTGTTCGCCATTTTGAAGGCTGACGATGAGTACGAGCGCTTGTCTTCATTACCGGCATCACCAAGTTTACGCAGATTTCCCTGTTCTCGGCACTCAACAATCTGACCAATATCAGTTTCTGCCTCAGTATGCCCCTCTTTGCGGTATCACGGACGAGGAAATCTGCGAGAACTTTATGCCAGAATTGGAGAAAATGGCGGAAGTGAATGGTTGGACTCTGCAGCAGACCCATGACAAACTGAAGGAGTATTATGATGGGTATCACTTCAGCCGTAATAATATGGTAGATATTTATAATCCTTTCAGTCTCATCAATGCGTTGAATTCGAAGAATTTGGCTAATTTCTGGGCTGCATCCGGAGCTACTTCCAGGCTTCATAAGTTTATCACCAATGCCGAGTTGAGTTTGGGTGATTTTGATAATTGCCGTGTTCTGCGCAACATCCTGGAGACGTCGGATGTAACAGGGGTGGACCAGCCCTGTTCCTTTATCAGTCGGGCTATCTCACCATCAAGGATTGTGATGAGTTCGGCTATGTCTTGGGATTCCCAAATGAGGAGGTGAAGCAGGCGCTCTACGAAACCGTGCTCCCAGCTCTGACTATGCGAGAGATGGGCGACATCCAGTCGTTGCATACCAATCTGTATATGCAGTTAGGCACCGGGCAGTTGCCGGATGCGATGAAGTCATTGAAGTCATTGGTTGCCGATGCCTTATAGCAACAAGAAGATGGCTTCCATGGATATGGAGGAGCGCTATCGTCTGATCATCAGTACGATTTTCAATGCCATCGGTTTGAAGGTTGAAGTAGAGCATATGCTTTCCACGGGCAGGATAGATATTGTAGCAACTACTTCTCGCTATATCTTGTGATAGAACTGAAATTGAGAAACAATGGTGGCAAGGAAGCCGCCGTTCGCCAGATTATCGATTGTCGCTATATGGAGCCTTTCAAGGCTGACAGGCGAGAGGTGATAGGACTCGGAATCGAACTTGACGAAGAAGGCAAAGGGATTGATCGATTGGAAAGTGGTGGAAGAAGAATAGAAATGGCATATTTGACGCCAGTTTGCATAAATAAAATGCCGATAGTTCGCTGAACTATCGGCATTTTCTATATATAATAATGTGTATTACAAGTTGTTCAGCAGGTCTGCCTTGCCATCATTGATCAACTTGATGACCAACTCTCCGAAGAGGGTGTTCTGCCATGCAAACCAGGCACGGGTGTATTTCGAAGCATCATCCTTATGGAAAGATTCATGGATGAATCCCATCCCTGCATCGGTATTCAGGAGGGTCTTCATACACCAGCGAATCTCATCATCACTCTGGGCTGTGAAGCACTTCATCATGATAGACATCGGCCAAGGCATATCATAACCAATGTGAGGACCGCCGATACCCTCGCCTGCCTTACCACGGAAGAAACAAGGATTGTCCTCGCTCCATACGAAACGGCGGGTGTTCTGATAAATCGGATCATTCATCTCAACATCACCCAAATAGCCCATACCTAAAAGCGATGGAACATTGGCATCATCCATCAGAAGACGGTTGCCGAAACCATCTACCTCATACGCATAAATCTTGCCATATTTAGGATGATCATAGACTAGCATATTTCTGCAGGGCATCCTTTACTTCGGCTGCCAGACTGCTGCAATCCTGCGCAATCTTCAAGGCTGCATTTTCTTGGCTGCATCCTTGATTTCTCTGCCACATGCTTCAGGATTTCAGCCGCCTTATTCATCGCAGAAACCGCCATGAAATTGGAAGGAATCAGGAACGGAAGAATCGTGGCATCGTCTGAAGGGCGGAACAGGGAAGCAATGAGACCAACTGGCTTGACAGGAGCTCCGAAACCATCCCAGCCCACGGTATCGAAGGCACGATCGGTCATGCGGGTAAAGTGGTAAGCCTTGGCTGTTTCCTTGCGCTGCTGCTCATGGAAGGTCTTGAGGATATTTCCGATAGCCTGCATCCAGTCTTCTCCGAAGATGGAGTCATCGCCTGTTACCTTCCAGTACTCGTAAGCGAGGCGGATAGGATAACAGAAAGAGTCTATCTCATACTTGCGCTCGAAAACCTCTGCCTTCATCTCGGTATCATCCTTCTGCCAACCTGCTCCGGTAGGTCCGTCATTATAGGCATTGGCATAACGGTCGATATTGATGCACTTCAACTGGCGCAGGATGACACCACGCAGCATCTTCTTCAATTTCTCATCCTTGTTGGCAAGGGCTACATATGGCCAAACCTGAGCACCTGAATCGCGGAGCCACATGGCTGGAATATCACCTGTATAGACGAAGGTATCGTCATCGCCATTAGCCAACTGGCGATAATGCACCGTACTTTCCAGCGTGTTCGGATAACAGTTGGCGAACATCCAGGCGAGTTTCGGATTCTTCTTGAGGAGTTTCTGTACTTCCTTGATTTTCTTCTCCACTGCCTCTGAAGTAAAGAGACGCTCAGCTACAGGCGGACGCTTGGACTCATACTTGCCATTGACAGGTGTTACCACCTTAGTGTAGCGGGCATGAACATCTACCTCAGCATGCTTTTGTGCCATCGCCGACATTGCCGACATCAGGGCTATTGCAAATATTGTTTTTCTCATTGTCTGGGTTTATTTATGTTTCGATTTTAATTGTGATTTCTTTTAAGGTCTATCTGCACCACGGGTTCCCCACTTGGATGGCTGATTGCCCATCTGGAGTTCGAGGGTTCCTCCCTTCATCATATCCTGGTACATGATATACGACTTGGTATAGGTTTTACCGTTGAGTTTGGCAGACTGCACGTAGATATTTTCCGAACTGTTGTTCTTGCAGATAATGGAGAAGTTCTTGCCGTCGCCTAAGCTGATGGTAGCCTTGTCCATGATCGGACTGCCGATGATATACTTGCCGCCTGCAGGTTCTACCTGATAGAGTCCCATCGCAGAGAGAATATACCAGGCTGACATCTGACCCACATCCTCGTTTCCACTCAAACCGTCGAAATCATCCTTATACATCTCATTCATGGTCTGGCGAATAAGACGGGCTGCCTTCCAAGGCTGACCTACATAATTATACATATAGAGTACGTGATGACTCGGTTCATTACCGTGGGCATACTGTCCGATGAGACCAGAAATATCAGGAGAGGCATTATCGCCCATATTGCCCGTTACGATGAAAAGGGAGTCGAGCTTGGTCACAAATTTCTGTTCATTACCGAAGAGCTTCACCAGTCCATGCACATCATGCGGAACGAGCCAGGTATATTGCCAGGCATTTCCCTCGGTATAATCATCCTGACGATGAACGGCTGAGAAAGGATTAAACGGTTCGCGGAACTTGCCGTCGGTACCGATGCCACGCATAAAACCGGTCTTCGGGTCGAAATATTTACGATAACTCTGGGCACGTTCTGCGAAATACTTCGCATCCGCCTTCTTGCCTAAGAGTCGGGCCACTTTCGCCACGCAGTCATCAGCCAGCGCATATTCCAGTCCCTTAGCCACAGTCTCCATTTCCGGATCCTTGTCATAAGGCAGGTAACCATATTTCTTGAGAAGACCGAGGCCTCTGTCTTCACGCAATGCCGACTGTCTTTCATGGCCTCATAGGCTCCCTCCTTATCCTTGACATATCCTTTGAGCACCAGGTCGGCAAGCACCGGAGATGCCCTACTGGATTGCCCACCATGGCGATAGATCGATGAAGGTGGTCTCATTGGCCATCAGATGCCATACTTAGCCAGTTCCTTGTTCCAGGCAGCATCTGCATCAGCTACTACCTGACGGAAATCCCAGCCCGGAATCTCTTTCTCCAGGTTCAGCTTGGCGTTCTCTGCACTTACAGCCGACATACCGGTCTTTACCAGCAATGGCTTGGTGACATCAGCAGCGGTAATCAGCCATCTGCCGGTGCCCAATGGCTTCACGGTAACAGGCTGGGAGAATTCTGCGAAGAAGAATGCCTTCTGGTCGTTCGCCCATCCCTTGGAAAAACGGTGACCAGCCACGGTGGTAGCGGTGGTGTTATCTACATTCATGTCCTTGGCGCCATCCCAACCGATACCCTGCTTCAGGTCGAGTACCAGCTGTGCCTGCTGTGCATCAGCACCGAAGGTATAGCGCTGGAAACCGGCACGCTGGGTAGCGGTCAGCTCCACCCATACATTAGGCTGCTGCAGTTTCACGGCATAGTATCCAGGGCGTACGGTCTCGTTGTCGTGACTGAACTTGATTTGTTTCTGGTTGCCATCTGTTACAGGCAGGAAAGCCACGTCGCCCAGGTCGCCGATACCGGTACCGCTCAGGTGCTGGTGTCCGAAACCGATGAGGATGGAGTCAGAATGATGATAGCCAGAACACCAGTCCCATCCGCGGGATGGTTCTGTAGGACCTAGCTGGACGTATCCGAAAGGAACGTTGGCTCCGAGGAAAACGTGTCCATGTCCACCTGTTCCGATTCGAGGGTTGACAAACTGTGTCAGCTTGCTCGACTTAGCCTCTTGAGCAAGCGATACCTGAGTAGCCGCCGGCTAGCACGCAGGTCATCATTAAAAGATTTATAAGTTTCTTTCTCATAATGCTATAGTAACATCTACGGAATAATTGAATAAATTAGGTTATTTGTAATAAAACACAATAATACTGCAAAGATACGAAAAAAAATGGGAAAAATGGCACAAACCTATATTTTTTAACTAAACTTTCTGCAGTCGATTTCACGTTCTGAATGGGTTGAAGCTCGATTATCTTATTTTTCTCTCTTTGTGTTATTTTGTAACGATTAATATAATTTATGCTTTCAAAATGAAAGATTAAATAGATGAATATGTGTGAATGTGTAATTATATACCTTTTCTTAAGACAAAGGTAATGAAAATCTTTTGTATATTAACAAAAAGTAGTAATTTTGCATCCGAAACATAACAAAATGTTATTTGTTTTAGGTAAAAAGAGATAAAAATAACCGTAAAAGAAAGGAAAAGATATTATGTGTGGAATCGTATCTATCTTCAATATTCAGGAGCAGACTCCTGAATTGCGACAGCAAGCGCTTCGTATGAGTCAGAAGATCCGCCATCGCGGACCAGACTGGAGCGGAATCTACTGTGGTGGTTCTGCTATCCTGGCACATGAGCGTCTGAGCATCGTTGACCCAGAAAGTGGTCGCCAACCTTTGTTTGCACCAGACAAGAAACAGGTGCTTGCCGTAAACGGTGAGATTTATAATCATCAGGTCCGTGCCCGCTTTGCTGGCAAATACCAGTATCAGACGGGTTCCTGATTGTGAGGTGATTCTTTCTCTCTATCGTGAGATGCGAAAGATTCCGACTTTGATACCCTTATATATAAAGGTGAGGAAGCCCTTCACGCCCGTATCTCCAAGATGCTTGAAGAGCTGAACGGCATCTTTGCCCTTCGCTCTTTACGATGCCGAGCGCGATGAGTTCCTCATCGCCCGCGATCCTATCGGTGTGATTCCTCTTTATATTGGTTATGATAAAGATGGAAAAGTATTGGTGGCAAGCGAGTTGAAGGCTCTGGAAGGTCAGTGCGACCATTACGAGCCATTCCTCCCAGACCATTATTACTATAGCAAGAACCCTGGCATGAAGCGTTACTATACCCGTGATTGGTTTGAGTACGCTGCCATGCAGAATAAGTATAAGATTGATGATGCAAAACGCCGCAGAACAGTTGAAGGATGCTGAACCTCAGGAGAAAGCTGCGGTAGCTGAAATCCATGATGCCCTCGAAGCATCTGTCAAGCGCCAGTTGATGAGCGATGTTCCTTATGGTGTCCTTCTCAGTGGTGGTCTTGATTCTTCTGTCATCTCTGCTGTAGCCGAGAAATATTCTTCTACCCGTGTAGAGAATGGGGGAGAAACCAAGGCATATTGGCCACGTCTGCACTCCTTCGCTGTTGGTTTGAAGGGTGCGCCTGATCTGGCAAAGGCACGTTTGGTTGCCGAACACATCGGAACTGTGCATCACGAAATCAACTATACCATTCAGGAAGGTCTGGATGCTATCCGTGATGTCATCTATTTCATCGAGACCTATGATGTTACCACTGTGCGTGCATCTACCCCGATGTATCTTTTAGCGAGAGTCATCCGAAGCATGGGTATCAAGATGGTGCTTTCGGGCGAGGGTGCCGACGAGGTATTCGGAGGTTATCTCTACTTCCATAAAGCACCGGATGCCAAGGCATTCCATGAGGAAACCGTACGAAAGTTGGGTAAACTCTATCTCTACGATTGTCTGAGAGCCAACAAGAGTTTGGCTGCATGGGGCATCGAGGGCCGTGTGCCTTTCCTCGACAAGGAGTTCCTGGATGTAGCGATGGGTATGAACCCGGTTTTGAAGATGTGTCCGGATAAGACCATCGAGAAAAAGGTGGTTCGTGAGGCATTTGCCGATTTGCTTCCAGAAGAAGTGGCATGGCGACAGAAGGAACAGTTCTCCGATGGTGTGGGCTATTCATGGATTGATACCCTGAAGCAGATTACCGCATCTGCCGTCAGCGATGAGCAGATGGCGCATGCTGCTGAGCGATTCCCTATCAACCCTCCACAGAATAAGGAGGAGTATTATTATCGTTCTATCTTCGCCGAGCATTTCCCAAGCGACAGCGCTGCCAAAGTGTACCTAGTGTGCCTAGCGTAGCATGTTCTACAGCCGAAGCCCTTGCCTGGGATGCCTCATTCAAGAACCAGAACGACCCTAGCGGCAGAGCCGTGGCGGGAGTTCACGAACAGGCGTATAAATAAGTGAAGAGTGGAGAGTGAAGAATCACTTTGTACTTCATATTTAAGTAAGAAAAATAGTTAGAAATAACCGATATAAAACGAACAAGAAATGGAAAAAGGATTGTACAGTTCAGCCTATGAGCACGATGCGTGTGGCGTAGGTATGGTGGTGAATATCCACGGTAACAAGAGTCATGAGCTGGTCGATAACGCCTTGAAGGTACTCGAGAACATGCGTCATCGTGGTGCAGAGGGTGCCGATAACAAGACGGGTGATGGTGCCGGTATCATGCTCCAGATTCCACATGAGTTTATTCTTCTTCAGGGTATCCCAGTGCCAGAAAAAAGTAAATATGGTACGGGTCTCGTCTTCTTGCCTAAGGATGAGAAGAAACAGCAGGATATTCTCTGTCATGATTGAGGAAATTGAACGCGAGGGATTGCAGCTGATGCATCTCCGCAATGTGCCTACTAACCCTGATTGTTTGGGTGAGGCTGCTTTGAGTAACGAACCAGCTATCAAACAGGTGTTTATCACAGGTGTTACAGATGATAAGGTGCCTGTCTTTGAGCGCACCCTCTATCTTATCCGTAAACGTATTGAGAAACGTGTCAGTGATCCTGATTTCTTTATTTGTTCGTTGTCTAATTCGAACATCGTATATAAGGGTATGTTGAGCAGCCTCCAGTTGCGCCAATATTATCCTGACTTGACCAATAATTATTTCACAAGCGGTCTGGCTCTGGTTCACTCCCGCTTCTCTACCAACACCTTCCCAACATGGAGTCTGGCTCAGCCATTCCGTCTCCTTGCCCACAATGGTGAGATTAACACCATCCGTGGTAACCGTGCCTGGATGAAGGCTCGTGAGAGTGTGTTGAGCAGCGAGGCTTTGGGCGATATCCGTGAGATTTCTCCTATCGTCCAGCCTGATATGAGTGACTCTGCCAGCCTCGACAATGTATTTGAGTTCTTCGTGATGAGCGGCGTCATTGCCTCATGCCATGGCTGTGATGGTGCCTGAGAGCTTCAACGACAAGAACCCTATCTCTGAGGATCTGAAGGCATTCTATGAGTACCACTCTATCCTGATGGAGCCATGGGATGGTCCTGCCGCTCTGCTCTTCAGCGATGGCCGTTATGCCGGTGGTATGCTCGATAGAAATGGTCTGCGCCCTGCACGCTATACCATCACCAAGAACGATATGATGGTAGTCGCATCTGAAGTAGGTGTGATGGATTTCGATCCTACTGAGATTGCCGAGAAGGGTCGTCTGCAGCCTGGTAAAATTCTCCTCATCGATACCCAGGAAGGCAAAATCTATTATGATGGTGAAATCAAGGAGCGCCTGGCTGCCCAGCATCCATATCGCCAGTGGTTGAACACCAACCGTATTGAACTGGAGAAACTTCGCAGTGGTCGTAAGGTGGAAAATAGTGTGGACAACCTCACTCGCAAGGAATTGGAATTCGGTTTTGGCGAGGAAGATATCGACGGTACTATCATCCCAATGGCTACCAAGGGTCAGGAACCTACTGCTTCTATGGGTAATGATACTCCGCTTGCTGTGCTTTCTGACCAGCCACAGATTTTCTTCAACTACTTCCGTCAGCAGTTTGCTCAGGTTACCAACCCTGCTATCGATTCTATCCGTGAGAACCTCGTGATGAGTCTTACCGAGTATATCGGCCGTGTAGATTCCGGCATTCTGAACCCAGACGAGAGCAACTGCAAGATGGTTCGTCTGCCACATCCTATCCTGACCAATACCCAGTTGGATATCCTTCAGAATATCCGCTACAAGGGATTTAATACAGTAAAACTCCACATGCTCTTCGAAACCGCCAAGGGCGAAGAAGGACTGCACGAGGCTTTGGATGAACTCTGCAAGCAGGCTGCCCAGAGCGTGGATGATGGCTACAACTACATCATCTTGAGCGACCGTGGCGTGGATGAAACTCATGCCGCCATTCCATCTCTGCTTGCCGTGAGTGCCGTACATCATTATCTGATTGATGCCGGCAAGCGTGTGCAGACAGCCCTCATCGTAGAGAGCGGTGAGATTCGTGAGGTAATGCATGCAGCCCTCCTGTTGGGTTACGGTGCATCAGCCCTCTGTCCATACTTGACATACGCCATCCTCGACGACCTTGTAAAGAAGGGAAAGATTCAGGAGGATTACCATACAGCCGAGCAGAACTACATCAAGGCTGTGAAGAAGGGCTTGTTCAAGATTATGGCTAAGATGGGTATCTCTACCATCCGAAGCTATCGTGGTGCCAAGATCTTCGAGAGCATCGGTTTGAGCGAGAGCCTTCTGAAGAGCTACTTCGGAACAGAGGTGAGCACTATCGGCGGTATCGGACTCGAGACCATCGCCCGTGATGCCATCCGCCTGCACGACAAGGCATTCGAGACCAAGAAGCTCGAGTTCCTGCCAAGTATGGGACAGTTCCACTACCGCAAGGACGGTATCAAGCACGCTTGGAACCCAGAGACCATCGCCACCCTGCAGCTCGCAACCCGCAAGGGCGATTATGATCTCTTCAAGAAATATACACATCTCGTTGACGATAAGCAGGAGCCTATCTTCATCCGCGACTTCTTCAGCTTCCGCAAGAATCCTATCTCTATAGATAAGGTGGAGCCGGTAGAGGAAATCGTGAAGCACTTCGTTACCGGTGCGATGAGTTTCGGTGCCCTCTCCAAAGAGGCTCACGAGGCAATGGCACTCGCCATGAACGCCCTCGGTGCCCGAAGCAATACCGGTGAAGGTGGTGAGGATAACGAGCGATTCCATTCTACACAGGATGGCATCAGCCTCTCAAGCAAGACCAAGCAGGTGGCTTCCGGTCGATTCGGTGTGACTACTGAATATTTGGTAAATGCAGAGGAAATCCAGATCAAGGTGGCACAGGGTGCTAAACCGGGTGAGGGTGGTCAGTTGCCTGGCTTCAAGGTTAACGAGGTCATCGCCAAGACCCGTCACTCTATCCCTGGCATCAGCTTGATTTCTCCTCCACCTCATCACGATATCTACAGTATCGAGGATTTGGCTCAGCTCATCTTCGACCTCAAGAACGTAAACCCTAAGGCGGCTATCTCTGTGAAGTTGGTTGCTGAGAGTGGTGTGGGTACCATCGCTGCCGGTGTGGCTAAGGCAAAGGCCGACCTCATCGTTATCTCTGGTGCTGAGGGTGGTACAGGTGCCAGCCCTGCATCAAGTATGCGTTTCGCTGGTATCTCTCCTGAAATCGGACTTTCTGAAACCCAGCAGACACTGGTGAAAAACGGTCTTCGCGGACAGGTTCGTCTGCAGGTAGATGGTCAGTTGAAGAGTGGTCGTGACATCATCCTGATGGCTTTGCTCGGTGCTGAGGAATTCAGTTTCGGTACGGCAGCCCTCATCGTTTTGGGTTGTGTCATGATGCGTAAGTGTAACTTGAATACCTGTCCTATGGGTGTTGCCACACAGGATCCTAAGCTCCGTGCGCACTTCCGTGGCAGCTACAAGTATCTTATCAACTACTTCCGCTTCCTCGCTGAGGAGGTTCGTGAATATCTGGCAGAGATGGGTTACACCTCATTGAACGATATCATCGGTCATACCGAGCTCATCGTCCGCAAGAAGGATGAGGAGATTGTTCCTACCGAGGGTTCGGATGCCGTAGAGCCAGAGGTGGCCAAGAGTATCAAGGAGAAGGCCGACTTGCTCGATTTCTCTCGTCTCTTGCATCGTGAGACAGGTCATTGCTCGCTCTATCATACTACCGAGCAGATTCATGACCTCGACAATGTACTCGACCAGCAGTTGATTCGTGGTGCACAGCGTGCCATCGAGAATCAGGAAGAGGTGAACCTCGATTTTGCCATCAAGAATACCGATCGTGCTGCCGGTGTGATGCTGAGCGGTATGATTGCCGAGAAATATGGTGAGGCTGGTCTTCCTGACAAGACCGTGAACGTGAAGTTCAAGGGTTCTGCAGGTCAGAGCTTCGGTGCCTTCCTGGTTAAGGGAGTGGATTTCAAACTCGAAGGTGAGACCAATGACTATTTCGCCAAGGGACTTTCAGGAGGTCGTGTATCCATCCTTCCTCCTATCCGCAGCAACTTCTCTGCTGAGGATAACATCATCGCCGGTAACACCGGATTGTATGGTGCCACAAGCGGTGAGTTGTATATCAATGGTAAGGTAGGCGAGCGCTTCGGTGTTCGTAACTCCGGTGCCATCGCCGTGATTGAGGGCGCTGGCGATCACTGCTGCGAGTATATGACGGGCGGTAGAGTAGTAGTGCTCGGTGAAACTGGCCGTAACTTTGCCGCTGGTATGAGTGGTGGTGTTGCCTACGTATGGGATAAGAACCACAACTTCGATTACTTCTGTAACATGGATATGGTGGAGATCAACCTCGTGGAGGACAGCACCTATCGCAAGGAGTTGCACGAGCTGATCCGTCAGCATTATCTCTACACCGGCAGTAAGCTTGCCCGTACTATGCTCGACGACTGGAACCACTACGTAGAGGATTTCATCCAGGTAGTGCCAATCGAGTACAAGCGAGTTCTCCAGGAGGAGCAGGTAAAGAAGTTGCAGCAGAAGATTGCGGATATGCAGCGAGATTACTAATTTTAAAATTAGAAAAAAGATGGGAAATCCAAAAGCATTTTTGACTATACCTCGCAAGGAAGCAGGTTATAGACCAATTCACGATAGAATCCTCGACTTCAGCGAGGTAGAACAGACATTGAATAGCAACGACCGCCGACAGCAGGCTTCACGTTGCATGGATTGTGGTGTGCCTTTCTGTCACTGGGCTTGTCCGCTGGGCAACAAGGCACCGGAGTGGAATGATGCCCTCTACAAGGGCGACTGGGAGCTGGCTTATCGTCTCCTCAATTCCACCAACGACTTTCCGGAGTTCACAGGACGCATCTGTCCTGCACTTTGCGAGAAGGCGTGTGTATTGAATCTCATGGATCATGAGCCAACCACCAACCGTGAGGATGAGTGTGCCATCGTGGAGCACGCCTTCTCTGAGGATTATGTACATGTTGAGATTCCTGAGCGTAATGGCAAGACGGTGGCTGTCATCGGTGCTGGTCCTGCGGGATTGGTAGCTGCCAACCAGTTGAACCATAAGGGATATAAGGTAACAGTATTCGAGGCACGTGAGAATGCTGGTGGTCTCTGCGTTATGGTATTCCTAACTTCAAACTCAACAAGAGCATCATCGACCGCCGTCTTCGTCTTCTCGAAGAGGAGGGCATCGAGTTCAGATACAATCAGCAGATAGATGTAACTAAATTGCCAGAAGGCTTCGATGCCTATGTGGTATCTACCGGTACGCCAACGGCACGCGACCTGAAGATTCCTGGACGAGAGCTGAAGGGCGTTTATTTTGCCCTGGAACTTCTTTCTCAGCAGAACCGTATCCTCGCCGGTATGGAGTTCTCTAAGGACGAACTGGTTACCTGCAAGGGCAAGGATGTGCTGGTAATCGGTGGTGGTGATACTGGTTCCGACTGTATCGGTACCGCACATCGTCAGGGTTGCAAGAGCGTAACCCAGATTGAAATCATGCCTAAGCCAGTGGAAGGCCCGGAGGATCCTAAGAATCCTTGGCCAAACTGGCCTCGCACCCTGAAGACAACTTCCAGTCATGAGGAAGGATGCACCCGTCGCTGGAACATCAACTCTCTGGAGTTCCTGGGAAAAAACGGCAAACTGACAGGTGTGAAGGTTCAGCCTATCGACTGGAAACCAAACCCAGAGGGTGGTCGCCCGTTGATGGTAGAGGCTGGCGAACCGGAGATTATCAAGGCAGAGGCCGTATTTCTGGCCATGGGCTTCCTGAAGCCACAGCAGCCTGAATTTGCTGAGAATGTATTCGTGGCTGGCGATGCAGCAAGCGGTGCCTCTCTGGTAGTACGCGCCATGGCAAGCGGCAGAAAGATTGCTGCCCAGGTAGATAAGTTCCTGAACAAATAAATCGGTTATTTTTAACTATAAGTGTAGGGAGGTTGACCTCAGTGATGAGGTTTTCCTCCCTTTTTTCTTTCTCCTTCTCCCTCGTTCCGCCCTCATCACTCTCGTTCCGCCCCCGTTCCAGGCGGTTCCATCGCCTGTCCTATGAATAATAATCAACAAAAAAAGGGTTTTATTCGTGATTTCTCTCCATATTTTCCTTAATAATTTGGCATTCCCAAATATAAAGTGTAAATTTGCACTCAATATTTCGACTAATAATAATTAAACTAAGGAAATAACAGAAAATGAAAAAGAAATTATCAACCGTTCTTTTGGCATTGGCTGCCTTTATGCCAATGACAGCACAGAATCTTGTAAAGGGAGATTATGGTTATCTCTATTGTCACATGAGCGATAAGGGGGAGTGGACAGCCTATGCCATTTCCCGTGATGGCTACAACTATCAGGACATCAATGATGGCAACCCTATCTTCAATCCAGAAGAGCATGCCCGCATTGAAGGCGGAACCCGTGATGCCTACATCACTCGTATGTACAATGGCAAAGGATACATCATGGTTACCACCGATATGTGCGTGCGCAAGAGCCACAAATGGGACAACTATGGCATCGATCTCCTGAAGAGTAAGGATTTGAAGAACTGGACCAGCGTTACCTTCGATTTCCGCAAGGGCATGCAGAACTTCTGCGATGCTGCCACAGCTACATCTCCTTATAAGGACTGGAGCACCATCAACCGTGTATGGGCACCTCAGATTTTCTGGGATCCTGACTATTGTTGGGAAAACGGTGAGAAGGGCGGATACATGATTTACTATTCCATGCTTAACCGTGCTGAGGAGAAGTACGACCGTATGTATTACAGCTATGCTGACAAGACCTTTACCAAACTCACCACTCCTAAGCTACTCTTCGACTGGGGGTATGCTACCATCGATGCCGATATCAATTTCCTGAAGAGCGATGGTCTCTATCACATGCTTATTAAGAAAGAGGGTGGAAAGAGAGGTATCTTCACTGCTACCAGCAAATATCTCAATCATGGTTGGAGCGCTCCTGTCGATGATGACTTCGTAAGTTTCGAGGGAAGTAAACTGACAGAGGGAAGTTCTGCCTTCCAGCTTATTGGTGATGATACTTGGCGTGTGGCTTACATCCAATATAGTGATCATCCTAAGCATTACCGTATCTGCAAGGCAGATAAGTATCTTCGTAATTTCTCTGATCCTGTGGACATTAAGGGAGTTACGGCTCCTCAGCATGGCAGTTTCATGAGAATTACCAAGAAAGAGTACAAAATGCTCCTGAAATGGAACCAAGAATTAAAAAATATAGAAAAATAAGTGGATTTATTGTTAAGTGCATAGCCGTATAGAATATTTAAGGGATTTATGCTTGTTTGGTTTAGATAAGATAGAAAAAAATATGATTGTGCGCGCGTACATTATAATATGTAAAAGCAAAAATTTATATGCATA